>ERZ1740065.1022-NODE-1022-length-16277-cov-4.898903_pt1 | contig 16277 bp, 9 predicted proteins | sample MGYA00581738_ERZ1740065 | MGnify/ENA primary metagenome ERZ1740065 (study PRJEB43018, sample SAMN04849749) | marine metagenome | isolation source: floating plastic debris | place: Pacific Ocean | collected 2008-09-01 | study: EMG produced TPA metagenomics...
CTGACAAGCCTGCTGGATGAGCCCGACGATCTCGCGGATCATGTAGTTGTAGTCGAATTCGAAGCCCAGCGAATTGCGGATGGGCATGCCGCCCCCAATATTGATCGAGTCGAGGGTGGGGCAAACCCGGCGCAGCTCGCAGTACGTTTTGACCGCCTTTTTGAGCTCCCCCCAGTAGTAAATCGTATCCTTGATGCCCGTATCCACAAAAAAGTGCAGCATCTTGAGTTCAAAGCGCTCGTGCTCGGCCAGGCGATTCTGGTAAAAGTGCATCACCTCCGAACTGCGAATCCCCAGGCGTGAGGTGTACACCGGATAGGTGGGCTCCTCCTCGGTCGCCACCCGGATACCCACCCGCTGGGGCCCCCGCAGCCGCGCCTCAAACTGGTCGAGCTCCCCGGCGTTGTCCAAAATCGGAAGCACCTGGCTAAAACCCGACTCGATGAGCTCGGCGATCTTGTCGACGTACTGCTCGGTTTTGAAGCCGTTGTTGAGAATGATGATGTCCTTGGTGATTTTTCCCCCTTCGTACAGGCGTTGGATGATGTCGATGTCGAAGGCCGAGGAGGTCTCCAGCTGGACGCGGTTTTCCAGGACTTCTTCCAGGATGTAGCTAAAGTGCGAACTTTTGGTACAGTAGCAATAGTGGTATTTTCCCCGATAACCCGTAGCCTTGATGGCCCGGTTAAACATATTTTTGGCCTTCTTGATCTGCGAGCTGATCCGCGGCAGGTAGGTCAGACGGAGGGGGGTGCCGTAGGTATCAATGAGATATTTGAGGGAAATTCCGTGGAAGGTCAGGTAGCCTTCTTCCAGATCAAAGCCATCCTGAGGGAAAACGTAGGTCTGGTCAATCAGGTCGAAATACGTATTTTTCAAGGCAGAACCGCTAGCTGGTGAATTGAATTGGTTTGGCGAGGCAATTTAGCAAAGAATTTGAAAATTTGCGCGGCTTTTCGTTCCCCCACCCAAAAAAAGAAGCCGCCCCGATGGTAGTCGGAACGGCTTCTCCGCCGGGGTGATTCGTGGCTTACTGGGCTTTCACTACCCGGAGTACCTCACTGCGGACGCCATCCTGCTCCAACTGTACGAAGTAGATGCCCCGCTCCAGCTGGGCACCCAAGCGCACGTTGCCTTCGGGGCCTTCTAATCGCAGTTGATCGACCTGCTGGCCCACCGCGTTTAGCACCCGCAAGATGCCCGTCGAACCCTGGGCCTCGGGCAAGGTAAATTGTACCTCCGTGGTCTCGCTAAAGGTGCTGGGCCGTGCCTCCAGCGTCCAGCTCGGATCGACGACGGGCGTCGTTACCGAAGTGGCCAGGTCATCCAATACAGAAAAGCCATCAATGGCGGATTCTACCAGGTGGCCTTCCCCCGTATCCAGCGCTTCAAAGATGATGCGGATATCACTACCGTCACCCTGAACAAAATCGCGCAGGTCAAACTCTTCGGGGCCTTCCCAGTCGCCCGTGTTGGCCGCGTAGGATTCGATCGCCGTCTCTTGCCCATTTTCCTGGACGTACACCGTCATAAAATCATCAGGTACACCATTGCCACCGGCATTGTAGAACCAGTAGTGGAAGCGCAAGATGGGCTCGCCCATTCCGCTGATGTCGATGCTGGGGGAGGTCAAGCGAACGATACCGCCGTCGATATCGTCGTCGCCAACCCCGCCGCCACCATTGCCGGTTACGTAGGCCTGATCGCTAAAATCATCGGGCAAATCTACCTCGGGGTTCGACTGGACGTTGCCGTTGGTCGTACCCTGCGGCTCCCCGCGTTCCCACAAGCCGCGAACGGCGGAAGCCGAAGTCTGCCAACCGAGGTCAAGTGCAAAATCGTCGTAATAGCCTTCCTTCAACTCTACATCCAGGGTGCCGCCATCGATGATATTTACTTGCAGCTGCTTCGTTTGGTGGCCCCAAGCGGCGGCCAAAACGGTGTAGTCGCCGGGGATGAAGCCCGTAAAGGTAAAGGCGCCCGATCCATCGGCCTCGGTTTCGACGACGCCGAGTTCGCCATCAATCGAGATAGCAGCAAAGGGAATGGGTTCTCCCGTATCCTCGTCGGTAATCCGACCCGTAGCGCTGGTATTGGCCTTCTCCAGCTCAATGTCCAACATGCGCACCACGCCGTTTTCCAATTCGACGTCCGCCCGGAACGGGAAGTAGCCGGGTAGGATAGCAGTGACCTCGTAGGTGCCAGCATCCGCGATTCCCGTCTGGTAGTCACCACTAAAGTCGGTATCGGCGTCGTTTTCCTGGGGCGAATCAATGAGCACGCTTACGCCATTCAGCGGCATGCCCGTATCCGCATCCGTTACTTTTCCTTCCAACCAGCAGGCCCGCTTATAGTTGGGCGTAAAGACGTAGAGTCCGTTGCCAATGTCACTCGCCAGAATGGTTTCGGAAGGTAGGAAGGGATAAGCTCCCCAAACCCCGTCAAAACCGGTGGTGTTGGGAATCCAGGTATCGAAATTACCCACCTCGATCAGGTTGGTGGGGCGCGAGCCATCCACGATGATACAACCGTCGGTGTAGTAGGAAATGATCAACCAGTCCTTCCAAACGTGAACGTTGTGCGGGATCACTCCTTCGCCAATCGTGGGAATGGGGCGGTACTGGTCCAGCTCGACGATGTCCATGGGGTCGGTCACGTCGTAGGCCGCTACCGGCGCGTCGGGGCGCTCATCGGTGGTAAATACCGTATTGCCATCATCCGACAACCAGGCGTTGTGGGTAAAGTTGGAAGGCGTTACTTGCGTGTTGAGCAAGCGAATATCGTTTTTGTCACTGACGTCGTAAATGGAGAGGAAACCGTCGTTGATGTCCGAGGAGTACATGATGTTTTCCCGGGTGTAAACGTCGTGGCTGTAGATCGCCGGGGCGTTGGTGACGTGGATGGGCGTACCGGGAGTGGTAAAGAGATCGAGGATGATGATGCCCCCGTCATTGAGGTTACAACCCGATAGGTAGCCGTAGCCAAACTCGTCGATGTAGATGTTGTGACAACTGCGGAGGTTGCCTTCGCCGTTGATATTGGGCGTCCACTCGTAGTAATCGTCGTCGGTGATGGGGGTGGGCAGTCCGCGCAGGTCGATGACCATCAAGCCGCCACTCGCCTCGTTGGTGATGTAAGCAAAGCCCGCGTAGGCCTTGATGTCTCGCCAGATAGTAGCTGCTCCCCGGGCCGTACCCATATCCACGAGATTATCGGGATCGGTGACGTCCTGAATATTGACTCCGGTATTCAGACCTACCAGCGCATACTCGCGGCCCTGACCGTCGTGGTAGCCCCAGATATCACTGAGGGCCTCGGGGTAAGTGACCTCCGAGCGGAGGGTCATGTTGAGCTGGGCGCTCAGTAGGGTAGTGCAAAAAAGTGCACTCAAAAAGATAGACAGTTTCTTCATCATTAATCAGTGTAAAAAGGTAGTTATTAATTATTGATTCAATTGTTTTTAATCAGTTTTAGGGGAGTACTCTTCTTGCCTTCGGCCACTAGTTGGACCGTATACCAACCCGCCGGGTAATCCGCTCCCAGGACGACCGTACCAAGGGTACTGCCGAGGGCCCGCCGCTCGATCTGACGGCCGAGCGCGTCGAAAACCAGGAGTTGGGGTGATGCCAGCGTGGGGGAGAGCTGGTAGTCGATGGTGGTACTGTGCGCAAAGGCACTCGGACGGGCCGTCAACTGCCAATCCGTGGCCCCGCCCTCGAAGAGCTGGGAGCGGTCGCCATCGTAGATGGCAAAACCATCCAAGCCGCCTTCCACAAAACTGGCCCCCTCCACTTCCGATACCGCAAAACTTATACTCATCGTACTGGTGATTTCAATCCAGCGGGCGAGTTCAAACTGCTCCGGCCCCCGCCAATCGGATTCCGAATCGCGGTATACCTCCAATTCTACCACCTCGCTGCCATTGTCGACCGTTACGGTCATAAAATCGGTAGCCGGGCCGGTGGATGGTGCATTAAAAAACCAAAAGTAGTACTCCAAAATGGGGTCGTCCATTTCGCTCAGGTCCATGACGGGGCTGCGGAGGGTGGTCGTACCGTTGTCCACATCGTGGTCGCCCGGGGGGCCTTCCAGATTGCCGGTGACGTAGCACTGCTGTCCCCAGTCGTTGGTCAGGTCAAATTCGGGATTGGCCAGCATGCTGCCAAAACCCGTCCCCACGGGCTCGCCCCGTTCCCAATTGCCCTTGCCGGCCTGGACGGTATTTTCCCAGCCGTAGTCGAATACAAAATCATCGAAAAAGCCCCGTTCCAAGGCAAAATCCAGATCGCGACTGCTGCTGATGGCCAAGCGCTGGCCACCGTAGTCGTAGCCCCAAGCGCCGACCACCAATTCAAAGTCGCCGGACAAAAAGCCGCCCAGGGCGTAGCGGCCATCCGCATCGGCTTGGCTGTTTAATTCCGTACCCGTGTTCAAATCCAACAGGCTGACCTGGGCAAAGGGCAGGGCCTCATTGGTCTGCGCATCCGTCACCCGGCCCGTGAGGGCCAGCTCGGGTTCCAACTCTACCGTCAGTTCGCGCAGCACACCGTTTTCGAAGGTAACCGGGATGGTCGCCGTTCGAAAGCCCTCTTTTTCAAAAACCACGTCAAAGGTGCCCGCTTGGGCCAAGCCAGTTTGAAACCTACCGCTAAAGTCGCTGTCGGCGGCATTCAACTCGTCCGATTCGATGCTCACCCGCACGCCGGCGAGGGCACTGCCGTTGAGCTTGTTGACCACCAAGCCTTCCAACCAACAGGCCCGGACGTAATTGGGCGTAAGTACGTACAGTCCGTTGCCGATGTCGGAAGCCAGGATGGTGCGCGAGGGTAGAAAGGGGTAAACCCCCCAAACGCCGTCAAAGCCGGTGGTGTTGGGAATAAAGGTATCGAAATTGCCCACCTCGATGAGGTTGTCGGGGCGTTTGGCATCCGCGATGATGCAACCGTCGGTGTAGTAGGAAATGATCAACCAGTCTTCCCAAACGTGAACGTTGTGGGGAATAACGCCTTCGCCCAAGGTCATGAGGGGGCGAAAACGGTCGATCTCCCGAATGTCGGAAGGATCGGAGATATCGTAAGCTGCAATGGGCGCACCGCCTCTTTCGTCGGTGGTGAAGATGGTTTGTCCATCGTCCGACAACCAGGCGTTGTGCGTAAAGTTGGCCGGGGTGATTTGGGTATTGATTAAAACTGGATTGATCTTGTTGCTGACGTCGTAGAGGGCGAGCCGCCCGTCGTTGATCTCCGAGGAGTACATGATATTGTCGCGGGTGTAGACGTCGTGACTGTAGGTACTGGGGCCGAAGCTCACGAGCTCGGGCGTACCGGGGCTACTGAAGAAGTCGATGATCAGCATGCCACCACCGTTGGCGTTGCAGCCGGCGAGGTAGCCGTAGCCGTCTTCGTCGATAAAAATATTGTGACAGGAGCGCAGGACATTGCCACCCCCCAGTTCGGGCGTCCAGTCGTAGTAGTCGTCGGGGGTGAGGGGAGAGGGCAGTCCACGCAGGTCGATGACTTGTACGCCACCGCCGGTCTCGTTGGTTACGTAGGCAAAGCCATCCCAGGTTTTGATGTCCCGCCAGGTGGAGGGGGCCCCTTGGGTACGGCCCAGGTTGACGGGATTATCGGGGTCGGTCACGTCGATGATGCTGACCCCCGAATTGAGTCCGACCAGGGCGTACTCGCGGCCGTCGGCGGCGTAGCCCCAGATGTCACTCAGGGTTTCGTTGTAATTGACCTGGGACCGCAGACTCATGTTGAGTTGGGCGTGGAGGCTCGACCACCCTTGGAAAAATAGGGCAAATAGGAGGAAGTTCAATGATTTTTTCGTCATGGCTATCACCTTTCGTACCTGAAAGCATTTCGACGGTGAAATGCCTTTGACTTTTCTCACCCTCGCTTAATTCTCGTAGCCAAAAGTAGCAGATTTGCCGCTTTTTCCCCCACAATCCAAGTAATAAGCCTGTCAAATGGGTGACAGACGGTGGCTTAGCGATCCACCACCGCGACCGTCAGCCGACTCACGCAGACCTTTTTGTCGGCTGCGTTGCGAATGGTGATCTGCCAGACGTGCAGGCGCCGTCCCACCTTGATCGGTTCTACCTTGCCGTACACCCATTCCCCCTCGCGAGCCGGCCGCAAGTGGATGGCATTGATTTCCACCCCAACGGCCCCCTGTCGCTCCACATCCTCCAGACAGATCATACTGGCGATGCTGCCCAGCGTTTCGGCAAGCACCACCGAGGCACCCCCGTGCAGAATGCGGTAAGGCTGTACGGTACGGTGATCTACCGGCATCCGCGCCGTGAGGTAGTCGTCCCCTACCTCGAGAATTTCGATGCCCAGGTGTTCGTGTAAGGCATTGGCCCCCGTAGCGTTCAAGGCTTCCACGGTGAAATTTTGTTTCCAGATCATATTGCGTTAATTTTGAGACGATGCAAATATACCACAACCCCCGCTGCCGGAAAAGTCGCGAAACCCTCGCCCTCCTCCAAGAAAAAGGCCACCAGCCCGAAATCATTCGCTACCTGGAAACCGTTCCCACCGAAAAGGAACTGCGGACCGTACTCCACAAGTTGGGGATTCCCGCCGCCGATCTCGTCCGCCAGGGAGAAGCCCTCTACAAAGAAAAATTCCGAGGCCGCGAACTCACCGAAGCCGAGTGGATTACCGCCCTCGTCGAACATCCCCGTCTCATCGAACGACCCATCGTCATCCGGGGGGATCGCGCCGTCATCGGTCGCCCACCCGAGCGCGTCCTCGACCTGCTCTGATTCTCCCCAGAGATTCCTAATATGACATAAAATAAAATGTTCCAATTGGCGGAAGTCGCTACAAATCGCCTCTTGGACCAGACTACCTTTAACCCCGGGTAATAAATAGTCTAGCTAGTTCACGTGGGGGCTGATCCCGGAGGTGCTGTACCGTCCCGGAAGTAGCGCGTGCTGGCCTCCCAGTCGGAAGGCAAGTCGAACACGAGCCGTCGATCGGGAAAGCGGCAGTGCAATTCGTGGATCAGCAGGTATTGCAGGGGAGCGTCGGGGGCCCTTTCACTGGGCCGACCGGCACGAACGAGCAGATCCTGTCTTTGGGCCACGGTGGTTAAGTGGGGAACTGCTGATGGAGTACCCCGCCAGCTTAACTGGCTGTGGCCCACTTTTGCTCCCCGTTCCCAGTACAGCTGCTGGCCGTAGTGCATTGCGTAGCTCAGGTAGGTGGGTAGCCAGGGCAGGAGGGCCTCGGTAAAGTGTTTGCCGTAGCCCAGGCGGCGGTTCCAGGTGAGTTGGCGTTTGGCAAAGCGCCGGGTATTGCGCTGGATCAGGGCGACGGCGGTGGGCAGGTCGTATTCCCCGTCAAAATGAGCAAACAACTCGCGGTAGCCTACCGTCTGGAGGGCATGGTGGTGGCGGTAGGGATACAAACGGCGCGCTTCGTCGACCAAACCGGCGGCCATCATTTGTTCCACCCGCTGGTTGATCCGACGGTACAGGACCTCGCGCGGCCAGTGCGGAAAGAGGTAGATGGCTTGAAAAAAGGATGGCCGCTTGCTGCGCTGTCGGTAGTGAGAAAAAGGCTTCCCCGTAGATCGGTACACTTCCAGGGCCCGAATGAGGCGTTGGGGATTGTGGCGATCAACGGTGGCGAAGTACTCGGGATCCGCGGTGGCCAGCTCGTCTTGTAGGGCGCTGAGGCCTTCGGTTTGCCAGAGCTGCTGAAGCACTTCGCGGTGCTGGGGGTCAACGGCTGGAAAGTCGTCGAAGCCCTCGCAGACGGCCTGGAGGTAGAGCCCCGAGCCTCCTACCAGCACCACGATGTCGTGTCGGGTAAAGCAGTCCCGCAATTGGGCCAGGGCCTCACGTTCGTAATCGCCGACGGAGTAGGGGGCTTCGATGGAGTGGGAGTCGATGAAGTAGTGCGGGGCGGCGGCGCGTTCGGTGGGGCTGGGTTTGGCCGTGCCGATGCTCATCTCGCGAAAGAACTGCCGACTGTCCGCCGAGAGGATGACGGTGCGGTAGCGCTGGGCCAATTGGATGGCCAGGGCGGTCTTTCCGCTGGCGGTCGGGCCGCCAACGACCAACAAGTATTTTTGTGGCAACATGGGCAATATCGAGGGCAATGGCGCGCCCTTTTCTCCGGCAATGTAGCAAACTATTGGCTAAAATTCCGGTGATTTTCCCCCACAATTCCTTTGCAATGCTCCGGGAGGGAGATATATTTGTCCATGACAAGGCTTCTGAATGTTACTCAACCGTAATGCTGTACCCGATCGTAAGACCCCTGGCTAGACAGGCTCTGAGACTCAATTTTCGGAGGATGTATTTCAGTAATTTCGACCGGATTCCGAAAGAGGGGCCGGTCATCCTGGCCGTCAATCATCCCACCGCTTTCATTGAGCCCTGCGTACTGGCCTGTTTTCAAGCCCGTACGCTGCACTACTTGGTCCGGGGTGATTTTTTTGCCAAACCCGTTTACCGCTTTTTGCTCGAAAATACCAATATGATTCCCATCTACCGCCGCAAGGACGGTGGATTGACCAAGGTCAAGGACAACTACGCAACCTTCGAACGTTGCTACGATGCCCTCCACGCCGACCGGGCCCTGATGATTCTGGCGGAAGGCCGTTGCATCCACGAAAAGCGCCTCCGGCCGCTCCAGAAGGGAGTGGCCCGGATTGCCTTTGGGACCTACCAAAAGTACGGAATGGAAGACCTCCAGATCATTCCCATCGGCGTCAACTACACCGACTCGAACGCTTTTCGCAGCGAATTGATGATCGAGGTGGGGGAGGCCATTCAGATGCGGGATTACCTGGCGACCTACCGCGACAATGGCCAACGGGCCATTCGCGAGCTGACCGATGAGCTGGCCCGTCGCTTGGCCCAGCACCTCATCATCATCGACCGACCGGAAGACGAGGTGCTCACCGAACATTTGTTTGAGCTTCACCGCCACAACCAGGCCTACCAAATTTGGCCCATTGCGTCGAGCTTGCCCCAGCGTTTTAGGAGCGAAAAGCAATTGGCCGACTGGGTCAATGCCATGGAAGTAGAGCAGAAGCGAGACCTGAAGCGACGGGTGGGGGCTTATTTTTCGGCCCTGGAAAACCAGGGGCTGAGTGATTTTGGGCTGGTCCAGCCCCAGCACTATTCGCCCCAGAATACGGTGGTCCTCATCATCGGGCTGTTGCCCTTTGGTTTGGGACTGATCGGCAACGCGGCGCCGGTGGCGCTGGCGCGCTGGGTGGGGCAGCGTTTGGTACGAACCGTCGAGTTTCGCCACTCCGTAAAATTGGCCAGTGCCCTGGGTTTTTACCTGGTTTATATGGTGTTCCTATTGGCTCTGGCCGTTGGCTCACAAAACCGGAATCTGCTTCTGGGCATCGTTTTGCTGCCATTCTGGGGGTATTTCGCTATCTTGTATCAAGAGTTGTGGGAACGCTGGCGGATGGGCCGCCGGGTACGACAAAGCCCCGATCAAACCATCGCGGGCCTGCGGGCCCAACGCCAACGGCTGGTGGAATCGTGGCGCTGAGACCATTGAGCGCATTTGGAGAATGAATAATTAAATCAAAATGTTTGTCTACTATTTTCTGAAGTATCTGGTCAAGTTTGCCTTCCAGGTCTTCTTTCGCAAAGTTTACTTTACCGGCACCCAAAACATTCCGCGGCGCCACTCGATTGTCTTTGCCGTCAATCACCCCACGGCCTTTCTCGACCCCATTGCGCTGGCCGGTATCCTGCCCCACATCCTACACTTTATGTTGCGGGGTGATATCTTCACCACCCGCCTGGTCCGCTGGTTTCTGGCCGAAATCAAAACCATTCCCATCTTTCGCTTCCGCGACGGCTTTAGCAGTCTGAAAAATAACCACTCAACCTTTGAAATCGTCTACGATAAGCTGCACCAAAAGGACAATATCCTCATCCTGGCCGAGGGCATCGCCAAACACGAAAAGAAAATGCGCCCCATCCAAAAAGGAACCGCCCGGATGGTGTTTGGGACCTACGAAAAGCACGGTAAGGAAGATACCATCATCATCCCCGTGGGGGTCAACTACACCGATTCAGACGCTTTTCGCAGTTTTATGATGGTCGATTTTGGGCGTCCCATCGCCATGAGTGACTACCTGGACTACCACGCGGAAAACCCCCGTAAGGCCATCAAAAAACTGACCGAGGCCATCTCCGAGGGGATGCTCGAACGCATCGTACACATCGAGGACGATGCGGATGCCGAATTTACCAACGTCCTCCTCGACATCCAACGCCACAATTTTCGCTTTCCCGTGCTCCCCGTCCTGGACTATCGGGACCGCCGGCTTTTGGAAGCCGAGCTGGCCCTCACCCAGCGGGTCAATGCCCTGGATGCCGAAGCCAAAAGCTCCCTCCAGCAACGATCCCTGGCCTACCGCGATGCGCTGCGGGAGCGGGGGCTCGACGACCTGGGGCTGGCCCAGCCTCAGCGCCACAGCTGGCGCAATGGCCTGATTTTGCTCCTCGGAGCCCTCCCCTTCGCACTCGGTTACCTGCTAAATATCCTCCCCCTGCGCCTGGCGCGCTACCTCGCCGATAGCAAGGTCACCAAGATTGAATTCCACTCCTCGGTCCGCTTTGGTGCCGGTGCGGTAGGCTACGTCATCTACTGGTTGCTGGCCCTACTGGTGGCTACGATCGTCGGTGGGTCGACGGGCCTGGCCTGGGTGCTGTGTATGCCCATTTTTGGCTTCTTTGCCCTCCATTACCGCGACTTCTACCTGGCCTATCGCTCGGCGGGCAAGCTATCGCGGATCGGTGCCCAGGAGCTGGCCCAACTCCAAAAGGAACGCGGTCAATTGCTCCAATTGGTGACGCAAAGCACCGCCGCCGTAAAGGTGGGATAGGGGGCTTCGATACGCCGCAAATCTGACTTTATCGAAAAAGTAGCCCTTTTCAACGGGAGATTCATTAAATTCGGCCACCGGCCGAGTTTTGGGGGCAATGCCGTTTCCCCACCGGCCCAGCCCTAATATTTCCTTTCGATCACTAAAACTTTTTTTGATGAAGAAATTCTTACCAGCCCTTTATCTGTGCTTGTTTGGCTACCTGGTCTGTATGGCGCAAGAGGTGCCGACCTTTAGTCCCGATGACATCAACATTCCCTACCAAAAGTACCAACTCGATAATGGCCTGACCCTCATCGTCCACGAGGACCACAAGGCCCCCATCGTGGCCGTCAACGTCTGGTATCACGTGGGCTCCAAAAATGAAAAGCCCGGAAAAAGTGGTTTTGCCCACCTTTTTGAACACCTTATGTTTAACGGAAGCGAACACTACGACGACGACTACTTCCAGGCCCTCGAACGCATCGGAGCCACCGACCTCAACGGTACGACCAATAACGATCGGACCAATTACTTTCAAAACGTTCCCCTCGCCGCCCTCGATCAAGTCCTCTGGCTCGAATCGGACCGCATGGGTCACCTACTCGGGGCCATCGATCAGGACAAGCTGGACGAGCAGCGGGGCGTGGTCCAGAATGAAAAACGCCAGGGGGAGAACCAACCCTACGGCCTTCAGTACGACCTACTCACCAAGGCGCTCTTTCCCCAGGGGCATCCCTACTCCTGGACCGTGATCGGTGAAATGGAAGACCTCAATGCCGCCTCGCTCGACGACGTTCACGAGTGGTTCAAATCCTACTACGGAGCGGCCAACGCCGTGCTGTCGATCGCCGGAGATGTGGATAGCGAAGAGATTTATCAAAAGGTACAAAAGTACTTCGGTAGCATCGGGTCGGGGCCCACCCTGACCCGCCCCGAGGTCAATATCCCCCGGCGTACGGGCGAAACGCGACAGGTCTACCAGGATCGCGTGCCCGAGTCGCGGATTGTACTGGCTTGGAATACGCCCGAGTGGGGGACCAAAGAGGCCACCTACCTCGACATCGCTTCCGACGTTTTGGCTTCGGGTAAAAACTCGCGACTGTACAAAAAATTGGTCTACGAAGACCAGACCTGTAGCCGGGTGACCTCCTTTCAGTGGTCCAAGGAGCTAGCGGGTAATTTCATAATTCAGGCCAACGTCAAGCCCGGTAATTCCGTAGCCGAGGTCGAACGGGCCATCAAAGAAGTGTTGGCCGATTTTATCAAAAACGGCCCGACCACTCAGGAGCTGAAGCGCATCAAGGCCAGTCAATTTGCCGGCTTTATCAAGGGCATCGACCGCATCGGTGGCTTTGGGGGCAAATCGGACATTTTGGCCAGCAATGCCGTTTACGGTGACGATCCCGAATACTACAAAGCTACCCTCAACTATCTCGCGGATGCGACGGTGAGTGACGTCCGCCAAACGATTCGCGAATGGCTGAGCGATGGCCAACACGTCCTGATTTGCGAGCCCTTCCCCGAGTACACCAGCACCGTGGAAGACGCCGACCGTTCCAAACTGCCCGAACTGGGACCCGCCGTGGCCGCCAAGTTTCCCAATTTGGAGGAGGCCCAGCTTAAAAATGGCATGAAGGTGGTCCTGGCCAAGCGCGAAGGCGTACCCACCGTAGTGATGAACATGGTCTTCGATGCGGGCTACGCTACCGACCCCGCCACCAAGGCCGGTCGGGCTTCCGTGGCGATGAACATGATGGATGAGGGGACCCAAAGCATGGACGCCCTCCAAATCAACGAGCAGCTCAGTATGCTCGGGGCCTCGCTCAATGCCGGGTCGGATCTGGACGCTTCCTACGTCAACATGACTACCCTCAAGCCCAGCCTCGACGCCAGCCTCCAGCTCTACGCCGACGTCCTGCTCAACCCCGCTTTTCCCGCCAAGGAATTCGAACGCCTCAAAAAAGACCAACTCAGCCGAATCAAGCGCGAAAAGGCGACGCCCGTACAGATGGCCCTGCGGGTCTTTCCCCAGTACCTCTACGGCGACGAACACGCTTACAGCCTGCCGCTGACGGGCTCGGGCTACGAAAAAACCATCGAGGGCATGAGCCTACAGGATATCCGTGATTTTTATGGCGATTGGCTCCAACCCAACAACGCCACTTTGGTGGTGGTCGGCGATCTGGAGATGGCAGACCTCCTGGCCCGTTTGGAAAACCGTTTTGGGCAGTGGAAAAAGGGCAAAACGCCTACCAAAACCATCGCCAAGGTCAGCGAGACCCAGGGCAAGAAGCTCTACCTCATGGACCGGGCCGAATCGCAGCAGTCGGTGATCATCGCGGGCTACCTGACCGATCCTTACGGTGCGCTTCCCAAGGCGGCGGAGGAAACGATGATCAATGCCTTCGGCGGACAGTTTACCTCCCGGCTGAATATGAACCTGCGGGAGGACAAGCATTGGTCCTACGGGGCCCGGTGTTTTGTGTGGGATGCCAAGGGGCAACGTCCCTTTATGGCCTACGCGCCGGTCCAGACGGACAAGACCAAGGAGTCGATCGTGGAAATGATGAAGGAGTTCAATATGATCATCAAGGACAAGCCAGTGACCGAGGAGGAATTGGTGAAGAATACCCAAAACAGCATCATGGAGCTGCCCGGTCGTTGGGAGACCAACCGTTCGGTGGCGAGCTCGGTGGTGGAGATTGAGAAGTACGACCTGGCCTCGGATTACTACCAAAAGTACGATCAGATGATGCGTAATTTGGAGTTGACCGATGTGCAGGGGGTGGCCAATCAAATGATCAAGCCCGATCAACTCAACTGGTTTGTGGTGGGGGACAAGGCTAAGATTTTGGAGGGATTACAGGAATTGGATTTCGAAGAGATCATCCTGGTGGATGGCGATGGGAATCCTTTGGAGACTTTGAAGAAGGGGGGCGCAAATCCTTAATCGGACTGGCTACCAATGCTAAGGCCCCCGATGCGAAGCATCGGGGGCCTTATTGTTTAGGTTTTCCTAACAAAAACCTAAATCATCGTCGTTGCTGTACAAATGGTAGGGGCTCTTGGATGACATTTTCTGACCAGTTGCCAAATTGGTTGAATCTTCCTTTCGGGTCTGCCACCGTTCGATTACTTTCATTAAAAACTTCATGGGTAATTGGGTTTTGTCTTTTGTTCCTTTTAAATACGTACGAAACCCTCAAATAGTTGGCTCCGTCTCCAAAAAAAAAGGATTTTACCTTCTCTTTTGTCTCTTAGATAGGATTTTATTCGAAATAGTTGCTCGACCTCGGAATTTTTTTTGCCTGGGGGTAGGGCGAATCCGGTCGGTGAGGATTGGAAAATGACAAAACACCAAAAGACGGGGCGGATCTACATCCAGTCCATCGCCTTGACGAAGTAGGTCAGTACAAAAGGCAGTACCAACCAGAACCATTCGGCGCTGACAATCAGCAGGTAAATCATGGCAACGAGCGATACAGAAAAGATGATCCAGTCTACGGTGTGAGATTTCTTAGCGTCCATACGTTAATCGAAATTATTTTACACAAAATTAGCCCTTTCTGAGAAAAAAGAAAGGGTTGATCCACCATTTTTTTAGCGTCTTACATCTCCTTTTCATAAACCCGGTTTAACGATCCCTTTATTCCCTGATCCGCCTCCCCCCGGAGGCCCAACCCGCTATTGCCCATGCGCCATTTTTTACGCTCCCTACTCCCCCTGCTGTTCAGCTTCGCCGCTACCACCGTCGTCGCTCAATCCCACTCCCTCTGTCCTTACCTCCAATTCGGGACCGGCCAGCTCCTCCCCATCTTGCGAAGCGATACCAAAGTGGAGATCGATGGCATCATCGCCCGGGTCGAGGTGACCCAAACCTACTTCAACGCGGGCCAAACGCCCCTCGAAGCGGAATACGTCTTCCCCGGCTCTACCCAAGCCGCCGTCGACGGGCTCCAACTGCGGATCGGCCAGCGCCGCGTCCAAGCCCAAATCCAAGAACGCCAAAGTGCTCAACAAGCTTACCAGCGGGCTCGCCAGCAAGGTCAACGCGCCGCCCTGCTCGAACAAGACCGCCCCAATATTTTCCGTATGCACGTCGCCAATATCCTGCCCCAGGATACGGTTCGCACCGTGCTGACCTACACCGAACTCCTGATCCCCGAAGAGGGGCAGTACGAATGGGTATACCCCACGACGGTGGGCCCGCGTTATACGGGAGAGGAGCAAACCGCCGCGCTGTCCCTACCCGTTCGTGGTACCCCCTCCTGGGGAATGCCCTACCGAGCCCCGGGCCAGAACACTGGCCTGCAAATGAGCCTGGACATCACCCTGCGCAGCCCCAGCTCGCTCCAATCCGTCGAGAGCCCCAGCCACCGGCTCCAAACCGAATGGTCCGGGGAGCGCGAAAGCCGGATTCGCCTCCACCCCAGCGATCATCCCGCCAACAACCGGGACTTTGTCCTGCGCTACCGTTTGCGGGGAACCGGTATCGAAAGCGGATTGATGCTGTACGAGGGCGAGGGCGAGGACGAGCGGTATTTTGCCCTCCTGGTCCAACCCCCCGAACGCGTCCCCGCGGAGCAAATTGTGCCCCGCGAATACCTCTTCCTACTCGACGTATCCGGTTCGATGCACGGCCAACCCCTCCAACTGGCCCAGCGCGTGATCAGCGCCCTCCTCCGCGATCTTCGCCCCCAGGACCGTTTCAACATTCTGGCCTTCTCCGGGGGCTCCGCCTGGCTCTCGCCCCAATCGCTGCCGGTCAACGCTGCCAATGTCGACCGGGCCCTCCGGGGCATCCAGCAGTTGTCCGGTGGTGGTGGGACTCACTTGCTGGCCGCCCTCCAAAGCGCCCTGGCCCAGCCCCAAGCTCCGGAGTACGCCCGCTCCTTCGTCATCCTTACCGATGGCTACGTCAGCGTGGAAGCTGAGGCCTTTGACTACCTGCGTGGGCATTTGGGAGCGGCCAACTTTTTTACTTTTGGAATTGGGAAGTCCGTCAATCGCTATTTGCTGGAAGGCTTGGCTCGGGCGGGAGCGGGCGCCCCCTTTATCGTACTCGATGAAGCGGAAGAAGCCGCCACGGTGGAGCGTTTTCGCCGCTACGTCGAAGCTCCACTGCTGACCCAGGTCCAGTGCTCGCTTCCCGGCTGGACGGCGAATGATTTTCAACCCAGTCGAACCCTACCGGATTTGCTGGGGGAGCGGCCAATCTTGTTGTTGGGAAAATACTACGGAGCGCCCGGCGAAGCAATCGTCATTCGGGGACGTCAGGGGGGAAAGGAATTTTGCCAAACCATCGCTTCGAGCGAAGCCGTTCGGGGCAGCGAAGCCATCGCACGGCTGTGGGCCCGCCAGCGGATTCAAAACCTGCAGGACGATCTGTCGGTGGGTACCCCCGACCGGGAAAC
>ERZ1740065.1023-NODE-1023-length-16271-cov-11.871978_pt1 | contig 16271 bp, 19 predicted proteins | sample MGYA00581738_ERZ1740065 | MGnify/ENA primary metagenome ERZ1740065 (study PRJEB43018, sample SAMN04849749) | marine metagenome | isolation source: floating plastic debris | place: Pacific Ocean | collected 2008-09-01 | study: EMG produced TPA metagenomics...
CTCCTCCCTCCTTGCCTTCTCCCCTCCCCCGCCGTGCCCCTCCTCCTCCCCCCCTCGTCCCTCTCCCCTTCTTCTCGTTTCGTCCTCTCTTGCCTGCGGTAGTGGAGTAAGGTAATAATGTACATAATATGCAATGTGTTATTGACCTGCTCTGTTTCCAGGGCAGAGTCCTGTATTTCCTTCATCCAATTGTAGATGGAGTCGATACCTGCTCCACACACGCCGTCCGAAGCAGACTGAGTTCGGCGCTTCCGTCTGTCTCTGGGGAGTAGAATTATAAGCATAAGAAATGCTGCAGACACAAGGAAATATACTAAGTAAGTCAGTTATTTCACTGTCTGGAAACATCAGCACTGTTATATTGCAGCGTAGGGAGACCAGCCAATAGCGAGTCAGGGAGGTAGTTACTGCAGTCCTATACCCACTTGTTGAACTTGTCAATATTGACGTGGTCTCTCTGATACACGATGGAATGATAGTCTCCTTCGAGGTCCTTGAGCGAGCTGTGATAGCCTTTGCGGTCTACATAGTAGACAGCGCCATCTTCAGTAGTTATCTGCCCCTGGAACACTCCGTTGATGATGGAGCCAGAGACTGAGCTGGTAGGCATACCTGTCAATACATGCGTACTGATGACTCAGAATGAAAGTGTAAGTGGAGACAACAAAACTGCCCACCAGCCTAGACAATACTACAATAGCCACAGCGCAGTGTTTGCCCACTATCATTCCACTAGCAAGTGTGATACAAAAGCTAATTACACACAAAGCTCTATAGGCTTGCAATAGGCTCACTGATACAGCTGGGTGGTTTACAGCATTACCATGGGAGAGCCTCGATAGGCTAGTAGAAAACACCTACTCGCAGTCAGCTCCTCAGCAGTATACAAATCAATTAACTGTTATGGAAACCGATTGATTGTTTGGCAGTACCTCTGATATACCCTGACACGAGGTGTGAGCGATCGAGAAACCGCTTCGCGCCATCTACCTCCACTGTGGCTCGGCTGCTGAACGCTCCGGCAGCCCCTGGGTAGAGTACCAGCTCATACGTCCTGCAAAAATAGCAAATCTATCGGTGAATATCATTGGTTCTTCATTGTAGCAGATGAGTTCCTAATGCATGAGCCGGCTTTCTACGGGGCAGCAAGTTGTACTCCGTTTGCACTGAGAATGAGTGGTGATCTGAAAAAACTTGTCCGCATTGAAAATGAGTGGTGATCTGCAGAAAATCGTCATTCAGATATCCCCCTATCCTGCTGCATGGATCGTGACCGAGAGGACAGAGAAAAGAGGCAAGATTGTTTGCATTGAGTAATGTCTTCTTCTAAACTCGTAGAAAACTGCATGAGTCTGGTCTGCTATATGACACAATGCAGCATTCATCATTCAACTAGACAGCAATACTACATAATAGAGTCTACTATGCTCTATTATTGTTACTCATGAAACGGAGTTCGAAAGTCAAAGACCTGCGACTAAAACTGCATCCTCATACTCCATCATGTCATGCTGTAGAATTAGAGACCAGCTACTAACAACGTTAGTCTAAAGGAGAAAATACTGCAGTGAATTAGGAAGAGAATTCTTCATAAATAGCCATTCTGATGGCCATATTCGAGGCAACTGGAATTGAACTTCTGATGACCTTGGATTCTACATAAGCACAGGTGTAGGAGAGACTTGTGACTAGTTAATCCGTCAGGAGTGGAAGCGTCAGGAGTGGAAGCGCAATGACAGTGTGCGTCGAGAAGCAGCCTGTGAGTGGAATACTGATTGCTGACTCATATAGGTAAACACAGTCACTGGCAGACAGAGTCATTATATCAGCATCAGCGTATCTCTACAGAATTGAACTCAACGATCACTAAGCTGAAGTAGCCTATGAAAACTGATGTCTATACATCTAGACATCAATGGTATTAGGATCTACTAACTCGCAAGTACTCTCCATAATCACACTGCCACTCCTTGCCAAGTAAGACTATAGAAATATGACTGAATCTAACCATTCACTTCATTTTAATACTAGTATACAATAGCACGTGGCTAAAACTGATTCTATCCCATCTCAACTTACTTCAACGAAACAAAATATAGGACATGTCATCATGTATGACAGAGAACTTCACTTCAGATCGTACATTGCCAGCAAAAGACACACTCACCTATCGAATGCAGTGATTTGGACATCGAGTGACTGAGTACCACTGGCTGATCGTCGTACAATACTGTGACTATTGTGCAGCGCTTGGGTATCGTAGTTTAATGGATAGAACGCTTCGATGTAGTCAGTTACGTGTGTACCTTAACGGATCACAGCATTTAATACAGGCAGGTATCAATAACTCAACACTCAACACTGTCAAATAGCCAAATTCATCAAATGAAGTAGTTTTACTCGTACCTTCTCCGATCGTTGCAAAAATCAGAGCACTGCAGCATAAAGCAGCAATATGAATGCCAGTTAGATCCATCATTTCAATTATAGCACCAGATGAATGTTCCTGATCTTTATCGCAGGTAATTAGGCCTAAAACTCATAGCCTAATGATAAACAAGCAAATTTGATGAAAAGAGTGACTTGAGATTGTCGATAACAGAGTTTTTATGAAAGATAAGCGAACTATTTTCACAGATATGTTTGACGGGAGAACCTGCTGCAACGATCACCTGGTCGCTCGGGTTCTGTTGTTACGACAAAAATCCCTGATAACAAGAATGTTGTAGTGATGTGACCTTGACCGAATCGGGAAAAGCCAACGAAACATCGAACGATGCGGAGAGAGCACAACTCCCTAGCTACTAAGCTCGACCAGACCATCGATCTGCAGCGAGTAGCTGTGAATATCGTGATTGATAGAATATTTCTCTAATCTATGATATGATATGATCGATTCTACCCAGTTATTTAGCATGCGTACTTATGCTTAGGTAACTTATCTACCTGCCCCAACAGTATCTATGAGAACCACAGTCAAGATGCAGGATCATGTGAACATCATCTTGGCGCTTGAGGCAGCAGATGCTCATCCTATCAGTCCAACTTGCTACGACTTTAGTTCAGATGGACAAGAGTGAGTTTATGCCTCAATGCAGGTTACACTAGCCAGCTATACTAATAGAATCACCTACTAAAGTGTTGCTGAATATGTCGTTCTATGGATATCGCAGTACTAATGAGAGTAAAATATGTTCACAATATAAGGGAAATGATAAGCAGAAGTGAGACAGCTGAATAGTCTGCAACTTGACTGCTTGAGAGTCCATTCAAGACTGTTCTGCTTGGATGTCTGTTGTCAACTCCATCCTATGTGTCTTAGCTATGCTTCCATTTGACTCTCAGTGTTCGACCCTCAGGTGGTGGTATGGAAGTTGAGAGTTGTCGTTCCATGTTGAAGTATTCCAGTCATTTATTGAAATCAAGAAATTCTTTGTATTTCACACTGCAGCATCATTCGTTACAAAAATATAAAGAAATATTTTACATATTATAACTTAGAGATTTGAGTGTGAAGACCTGCATGTAAGCCATAGCTACAATAGGTCAACCTAGCACTAGCCGTGTCAGAAGCAGGGTTCACAGCAGGCTGTCCTCAGCCCTAGCAGTGTGCTCAGCCGGCTGATCAACTGTCTCTGGGATCAACTTCGTGTCAGCCTGCTTCCCACGACTGTTTCTGCTGCTTCTGCTGCCTAGAATTGACAATCAGTGAGTTAGAGATGCCTACAACTTATTTACAATAAAATCACGGCCTACCACTTAGCGAGCTGTTCCTATCATTCGTTTGTGAAGTATGAGTCAATAGGAGAGGAGTTTTCCTGCACCTCAATATCTTCATCACATTCTTCCTACACAAAAGTTCTTGAATCACACCAACTTCAACATGATGACCTATTTATCACTCAATACTTCACCTGTATTGTTTGTTGACAAGACAGAAGAGAAATATGTTGGCAGAGTGATTGACGAGAGCAGGAATGTCGGTGATAATCGCCATCGATTGCAGGTCTTCTGTCCTTTCATTGGTCAATCGGCCGATGCCTGTGTACTCCCTGATGCAAACGTAAACCACCCTACCAGCAATGAGCATGCAATGACATCACATCACTGGCTCAGCTTGTGTTGTTGTAGAGTCAAGACTCAGTGAGATTATGTAAAGCGTGAACTGTTGAATGATGAAAGCTGAGTAACCACTAGAGGAAAGGAAGTGAGGTTGACAGACTATGTTTAGATCACAGACTAATACGTGAAACACACATGATGACACCGTTATTATTACCTGTAGATATAAGTGCAGTTCATGCCCAGACTTTTGAAGTATGCATCATGCGTACTGACAATTAGCAGTTGGTTATGGGCAGCAGGGTGATCTGCTTATCTACATGCTCAGCAGTTAGCAAACCGTCTACCATCATAATTCTAATCCCACATGTGGTGTGAGGAGGTTCAAATCGAGACTTTAAACTCATAGAGCGCATAGTTATTACACGTACTATATCATAAACCAGGGGGGGGCAACTCTAGTAACATATAAGCTGGTTGTGAACTGTAGTAAGTTGGAGCGATTAAATTGCGAGCTTACTTTGGAGTTGAGCAGACAAGAAATGTCAGCACAATCGAGACCAGCATTATGCTTATTCTTCGCTGCTCCCTAGCTCTTGCCGCTTGCACTCTATCGCTGACCATCTCCGCCAGGATTTGTCTACCCTTGCATAGGTTCCTCATGATCACCGCCACGAGAATTGAATTGATGATAATGGGCAAGTATATCTCAAAGATCTGCATAGAGATATCAGTGATCAGAGAGTCACATTGTCATTGTAACATAACAGTACAGTGTATGTTAGACTTACATGGTAAGTCGTGTAGTACGCAGAGAGCTGCTCATACAAGTGCTGATCATACACTCTGATACGACCATCTTTATGTCGAACGACCTTGACCGTTAGCCAGTCAGGAATGTTGAGTGATATAGACATTAAGAATATTGCGCAGATGCATATTCTCACTCGGCGCAGAGTGCACCTGCAGCATATGGAAACCATGATGGCTGTGCCAGAGAAGATGAGCACAAATCTGAAGTTCATCATTATATTTGTAAAATACATCAAGTGGCGCTCACCATAACGATACTTTGATCGGAGAGACAACTGCCAATAACCTAAACACTGTCAGTGTGACAACACACCAATTGGATGCCACTGAGAAGATGTTGGCGGGAAAGTACCAGAGCCGTATGAGTAGATGCTCATAGTTGCTATTTGACTCCGAGAGATCCTACCCAACACAGGAAGTTGGAGATGATCACCATAGCAATAACACAGAAAGTTAGGGGTCCATCACCATAGCAACAAGTGAGGGTTGACATAGAAGTGAGGATGCTGTATGTATGTTAATACTGGAGTCACAGTCATCAGACAGTTATCTCATAGTGACAGTGAGTAAATTATCCATACCTGCCATAGTAGTGGTGGCCAGGAAGAGAAGAGAGAGATCGAGTTCAAGAAATAAAATGCCAGCACAAGTAAGTCTGTTAGCCCGAGAGCTATGAGTAGGTGATATGTGGGAGTTACGGGACGCTGTCTTACTATTTCGCATAAAACAATAATATTGATGATATTGGTTACCATGCCGACCGCACAGATGGCCGAGGCCAGGTTACCAACATGGTGGTAAAGTGTAAGTAGCTGATATGTTGTATTCCATATTTGTGTCACATTTTCATCTGAGGTATGGTTGACTAGAACTAGTGATGCTGACAAGTCCATCGTAGTAATTGAACCTGCTGCCGGCCTGGTCACAGACCTGGATATAGGGAATAAACAGCTACTCTTTATACAATAATATCTGAGGCACATCGCATGTCTATGTTTTCTAGCACATATAATCAACACAGAAGGGTACAAGTATCTGTAGTACATACCTTCACTGGTGGCTCATATAGGCTGCCGTAACTAGTGCTGATGGTGTCGGCATTCATAACGTCAAATTGATAACTAATATAGACTGTCAGCATCCGTAATCAAACCCAGCATCATATTCTAACCAGAAATCAACAAAATTAGGTGGCTGCTGCACGGCTGTATGTTTATAGCCCGTGTGCACGGATCAAGAGGTGAGCGGGCAGTCGGGCAGTCACATAAACTCTGTTACCGTACCTGACAAATGTTGCTATTGATGAATTGAAGTTTATTGTGGTTTGATACATTCAGTTTGACTACAGACTTCCACTAATCCATTCCTTATCTATAGGACTAGCTGTGTGATGTGACCGCGGAATATCTCATCGGTTTACGTCTGAATTAACAATTGCGTTTGATTTTGCTGCAGCCTAGCTGCTCAATCCTGTATCAGCCTCCTCATTGGGTATCCAGAGAGTACGATCAGCTTTACCGCCTCCTGCTCGTTGTTGCAGCACATGACGAGTCTGGAACGGTCAGGCATAGACATAGAGATGGAGACATGCTATAAGAAAACAGCTACCATAGACATAGATATTGGCCGACACACCGAGACAGAACAGACGGAGGGCAGGTTGGAAACTGGTATGCCAGACGCTGATTCGCTATTGGATAAGGGAGCAGCTGGTCAGGGCCTTGATTCCTCAGTTCTGCCAGTTCTGATTCAATCTACGGTACGTCGGGAACATGGATAACTCCACGAGAACAGGAAGTGAGGAAAGCTCATCACTCCGACTCAGTTCAAACAAAGGGAAACCTTGCACCTGGGATAATTTGGCTCGGGCCTCAAACCAGACGTATGCCATGCGGCCATCCTTGTACGCCATGGACTGTAAAGGCTTGCCTCTCTTGTGAATGTAGACAAAAATGATGATGAGGGCCAGGAGGGCGATAAGTCCAATCATCATGGCGTACCTGTTAACAGCGGTGGTAAAAGGCTGTGTGCTATAGCGGTATACCAAGTACATGTAGAAACTATTCATCGCTCCTATTTGGTCTTCATGTCACCTACTCACTCCCAACTGAAAGTAGAGTTGGGTGAGTACTAGTAGCAGCAGTGTTAGTAGCAGTAGCAGTAGTAGCAATATTAGTAGTACTAGTGTATCAAGTAACAGTACTAGCTACGTACCAATAGTTGGTGATGAAGTCAAGGACTTTGTTGGCTGAGTATTTGACCAGGCTAGTAATATCAGCCTTGGCCACGGTGCCATCGAGTCGAATGCAGTAACCCTTTGAGTCGCAGATGCCGCGTCCATCCATGCACAGCCCATTGGCTGGTGTGGCACCCTGGCCTTCAGCTGAATCAAAACCACCACACTTCGTTCATCTGCTCCACAACAATTTATGGGAAGGGGGACAACTTCGAACACTAACCGAGCAAGCCCCAATCAATGGCGGGTTTGCATACTCCTGTGATGTTATGTTGACAGCAGATGAGACAGTCTTCGTCGGCAGACGTACAGTAGCAGTCGAAGTAGCTATTGTAGCGACACACCGTCTCGGCACAAACGCCGCCCTTACACACCTGCATCGAGTCATGAGACAAAACTGACGGGACGCCTGCCTAGAGGAAGAGGTGAATCTTGTCGCTGAATCTCGTTGCTGAATCGCGTTGCTGAGTCTTGGAGGGGGAGGACTGGGTTTCCGTAACCATCGCCGGGGCTAGTGAACTCTAACCATCGGTGACCATTACCAGAATCAGTCGATATGAAACAGGAACTATAATTGCTTGTACGGAAGGAAGGGCTGCTGAACCAATTTTATCAACACAGCTGTGAGACATTTTAGTTCTTATATTAGGTACCTCTGACATAACGGTCTTACGCTATCGCTTATAGTCTTCATAATATAAGTGAAAAACAAACTATATCTCATCTGTCTGTCTATTTATCTATGTTCCTTTTCAATAATGGCGACGATTATAATGGCAGGGGTTCCAGTTTTAACTGATCCCCTTTTTTCTCATACCACCAACAGATTTGTTGAAAGTAGGAATGTCTATACAAAGTTACATGCGACTTGGTGATGCTCCGGCTGAGGGAGAAGATGACGCAGATACTGAAAAATTAGAAACATAGTGGAGAAAAATATTTAGAGAAAATAGCGATTCGAAGGAGATTGCATAGATAAACGCTGCCAAATTTTCTGTCGGAGTTGTCACATCATGAAACTTTGCCATTGTCACGTTGCAATGAATAGAAACAGTATGATGATCTTTGTAGATAGATACAGATTTATAACTGCTTGGTCGTTCAGGTGGGGATGTACTACGCCATTCCTTAAATGGATTACATCGTCAAATGCTAATATTTCTTCCCATTATCAGGCTTACTGTAGAACTGGATTTGATAGCAACAGAAATGTTAGCGTTTTCTTTAAAATCATCAAGAAATAAAAATGATAACAATCTAACAATAGCGATTCTATAAATGGGAAGCCAAATCCTATATAAGGTATAATGGGTATAATTTCTATAGCGAATTTCAACGATAGTGATAGCGATAGCGATAGCGATAGCCATCTTTTTCCGTCGCTATTTTCATGGCCATTAGACTGTTGCTATCAAATCCGGTTCTACAGTGTTTTTCGGCAAATATTTTTCCAGCTAGTATTAACAAAGGTCACAAGTACCTTTAGATTGTCACGACACGGAGCGCCATCTGGCACGTTCTCGGGTTGGGGACAGTCAGCGGAGAGACCATTGCAGAAACTCGTCTGCTTACATTCGGAGCTCGAGTGACAGAGGCGATTCTCGGACTCGGGCACAAAGTCACAGGTTTCAGCTGAGCAGCAGCGTGACACCACGGGACTGCATTTCGACGTTGACCTAAATACGAGTCGACCAATCAACCAATGAGTTCAGGAAGTAGAATAGCAGCAGGGGCTGAGCTGGCGGCTTTTAGGTATTTATCTCCTTCCTGGGAGACGTAGACTACGTACTTTAGTGTACACTGTAGGGAGCTGTTAGAGCCTTGCTGATATACATTGCAGCAGGAGTCTAAGTCGGCGCAAGTGGACTGAGTTCCACAGTCGCATTCCTCGCTATCCACTGGAAACAGAACACACCTCCATCTCATTATGCATATGCTATATGTAGAACACTGTCTGGAGATGACGTAACTGACAGTCAACAATGGCGTTGCTGCAGTAGCCAGTGTACTTCTGCTGGAAGCAGAGAGACATCCTGGTGAGCAGCACCCTGTACATGTAGTTGATGGAACAGGAAGAGAAGAGGAAGTGGTTTGGCTTGAGGCCATCTCCTGACACATGAAACATGAGGTAGTTCCCATCAGTACCACCTACACAGTGAAACAAATGGAATATTCTCATCAGATTCAGGCTACGAACAATGAAGAAGAGAAGATATAGGGAGAGTGAGAAGTGAGGGATGCAGAAAGGGGGAGATATAGAGAGAGTGAGAAGTGAGCAATGTAGAGTGGGGGAGAGGAAGGGAGGGAGGAAGGGAGGAAGGGAAATAGGATGGAAGAAGAGTTGGAAGCGTAAGATGGAGGGATAAGGGAAGATAGAGAGCTATAGATGCAAAGACTATATATTGTGGCAGAGAGAGTATAAGACCAGAGAGGAAACAAAGATAGTATAAGATCAGGGAGGAAGCAGAGACAGTATAAGATCAGGGAGGAAACAGACCAGGAGAGCAAGTGTAGCTGTCAGGATCATCGTGCTCAGCGCCAAAGTTATGACCCAGTTCATGTGCCACCGTTATGGAGAACATAGTCCTCGGAATCAACTTCTGCAGGTAAATAAAGTACACACTGTGTTGGTAACACCCTTTACCTGCTTCCCTCACCAAAATGATGCAAGTTTCCACACAATATCACCTGATAGTTCATAAAGCTGATGACACCCGAGTTGAAATACATATGAGTTCCATTCCTGAACACAAAGGGCGATGCACAGATACCAGTCTCCAAGCCGTTAGGGCTCGCAATCCACGCCAGTCCCAGTACTCCGTCCAGGAAATCATTGGTCGTGAATCCAACACCTCAGAAAGAATAACGCAGTGCAGCGTGATGATCCGATCAGGTAAAACTATCAACCCATGACACTAACCAAGGGCAGCAGGTGTAGTTTACCTTCACCGTATGATGATACTTACATAGACAGTAGCAGGTGGCACATACCTAAGTAGGTTATTGCATGTTACGCAATATTTACCTAGGCAGTATTTGGAGTGATCGATCATAGAGAACTTCATTAGATAGTCCTGGGCGTCTACGTGGTCTCCTATCGATGACATTGGGTTGGCCTCTGCTGTCTTGAATATCGTGATCTTTGCTATGATGAACCCTATGTTGTTACTACGACCTGTGTGAGTGCAGGGGAAGATAACTCAACATTACGAGTCAAAAACTGTGAGATTAAGTAGATTGCGATATGACACAGATGGTACAACTCTTATTGCTCTATAATGCATTGTAAACACAGCAATTATATCATTACCACTTGGGAGACAATGACATCCATGATAATCTCAGTACAGATAATGTTATCTCCATGATTATAATTACCATCCAAGAGCTATGAGCTGTTGTCTCATCATCTAGGCTGTAAGACTAACAAGGCTAGAGTGATACTATATACATCTATGTCTATGTCAGGTCTACGTCTCGGGTCTACCTATCGGGTCTACCTATCGGGTCTACCTATCGGGTCTACCTATCAGGTCTACGTCTCAGGTCTACCTATCAGGTCTACGTCTCACAGAAAACCTTCGCTGCTATTATGACATCTACATAATATTGCCTATTAACCACCAAGCCATTACCTCTCCCATCGAATGAAGATGACCTGAATATAGTATCAGCCTGTCCAATGTGATACAGCATCTCATCGATAGTTTCTGAAATACACATTGCAGGTAAATCACCAAAACAAGCCAATAATAATCACGATTAAAATCTTACCTGCAATGCTGCCATGTCCAATCATTTCAAAGAACCTGTGGTCTGCAAACAGGTGCAAAGGGCAGTGCATGCTGGGAAGACTTTGGTGCTCTACAATGGACCTGGATGACCTGCTGCCAGCGTGAGTCTATAATTCAACGTGTGAATGAAGCTATCGATCTAATTTAAGTAGAGTAATCCAACATCACAAACCTTCAAATCTGGGAATACAACACGGTCTACCGGTGAAACTTTGCCTTTGGCCACATTAGGCGAAGAAAACTTCTCCTGGTTTATATCAGAGTACCTAAACAATTGCTTCAGATTATTTCGGTTTGACGTAGAATGCTCAGGTATATTTACTCACCTATAGATGATGTGTGACGTGTTGCTTAGTGAATACTGTGAGCCAGGCTCTATGAAGTAGATGTGACTGTGGCGATGATGATTGAGTACACCATGAAAATTGCCACCCCTATCCAGTTTGCCATAAACTCTTGAGTCTAAGTCACCTTTAAATTGAAGTCGATATAGAGATCACCATGGATGGATGAAAACGCTCAAATTAAATAAATGACTTTAGTCGACCCGGATGAATTGGAATTGAGAAAATAAGAGATTTGCATCTACTCATCATCAGGTAACTTCAGAAATTGTGCAAGTGAAGTTGTAACGTTGACCTTTCAGAAATCCTTGGAAGTACCCATAAGCATGAAGTGGCCTCTCATTTTGTGAATCAAGTCCACCCAAGACAATGAAAGTCGCAGTTTTATCCACCATTTTCTGTTGGTGTAAATAGATGTCCATCTTTTCTCCATAAGCTTGGAAAGACAGCATGATTGAAACATCTTCTGAGGCTGGAATCTGGTATCTGGTTTCAGGCTTATCCTGATCAAGCTTGATCACGAGGACTTCTGACAATTCATAGTAATTGATCCACCCCAGCTTCATGCAACTTGAGTTAATCAGGAGACTGAGACTCAGCAGTAAGAAAATCAAAGACCTGAAACAAATGTATGAACTATAGCTTCGAAACAAAGGTACAGGTAGCATGGCATTACGAAAAATTTCCAGTGAGCTGACTTTACATTTAGATTTCGTGCTACTGCTACATCGTAGTCAGTCCAATTCATACGCGAACTTGTTGAAATCACGTAAAAGGCAGTCTGCATCGTCGAAAGATTTCTTAATCCCAATGAACGAATAAAGCAATAAAATAGTTTCACAGATTTACATACCTAAAAACAATATACATATTCAAAGATAGTGAAATAATATTTATAACGAGTTTTGAAGCTGTAAGAACAATAATCATAAGCATCTGGAATAGTTTCGCGTCGTATATATGGCGAACCTCTGTAGATGCAAAAAGAAGTACAGACAACTACCATTACGACATTTCGTTAGCATAGCCATTCATTCAGGTACACCACCGATAAAGATGGCGTGGAATCAGATGAAGTAAGCGGTTTGGTAGATGCAAATGCTTTATTTATCATGTAGAAATATTGGTAAGAAGAGAATAACAACCAAGTTCATATGACTGTCACGGTGTCTACATGAAGGAGGAAAACGCGCAAAATTGATGCAATGGTACCACAAAAATGTGAACAGATACAATGACTGTATTTTGTGTGGAGTAGATATTACAGCAGCACTACATTTCGACACAGGAAGGTAAGGAGTAGTGGTAGGATGGTCAGGATTACTTAGAATGGTGAATTGATTCGGTCATTGTAGCTGAGAGAGGAGCGTAATCTTGGATTCGCAGTACATATAAGCGATACAGATGTAATGGAGGTGAAGGTGATAAATATATGGGTCTGAAGGTGATAACCAGCTACTTGACAAGAGTGAATACAGCAATATTCGACAGCCACAAACCCAGCATGCCTCTATGAGCTGGCACAATGCAAAAATAAACAAAGCCATTGACAGGATGGAAGATTGGGAGTAAATATTAATTCTACAAAAGGTAATTTACAAAGTTAGGCATCACGGAGCCAGAGAGATCAGAGTTCAGGTCCTTTAGCCTGTCATTTCAGTGTCAGCATCGCCATCATGAGGGCCGATAATTCCAGGCACAGCCATCTGTTGCTTCCGCTTTGTATCAGCTGCTTCCTTGATTGCTCTTTCACGTTCTTCCAGAAATAGATCAGCTGGGTCATCACCAGCAAACTCCTGTTACGACAGAAGGCACAGAGACATGAGCACTCATTTGCTGGCAGGCCTGCATGTCGCGTGGGTGGAAGCGGATCTGAGAGTGGAGAGACCAAACAACAGACCTTGATCTGCACGAGAAAGTCTCTCAGATGCTCCTTGAACTGGTTGATGTCGTTGTTGAAGCCAAACAAGCCCTCTATAAAGACTTTAATCTGAGCCCTGTAACAAAAGCATCCATCACATGCTTTCTTACAGTCATACATCTATGTTTTACCTGCATTCATAGTTGCATGCAGGTCTGTGTGTGGACAGTTCAATAATCATTGCATCAGTATGAACTCACTCTAACAGGTTGGGGAAGGCTGCCTTCAGCAGGTCTAACAAGAACTGCTGGACAAACTGCAGGTTCTGCGTGGCAGGGAAGTTGGGGCTCAGTTGGACTGTGACCTGTCCCTGCTCCAGCGTGTTGAACAAATACGCCAGGATGGTAGCCTGTGCCGTAAGCCCTGAATGAAAATCAATGAGCTGACAATGATGCTTACACTGCTAGTGCTGTAGGGAATGAGGATGAGTGAGGACAAGGAAGAAAGGGGGAGAAAGGGGGAGAAAGAGGGAGAGAGGGGAAGTGGATTGAAGGTGAGGAGAAAGGAGTGACGAGGAGCGAGGAGTGATGAGGAGCGAGGAGTGATGAGGAGCAAGGAGCGATGAGGAGTGAGAGGGAGCGAGGAGTACTGACCGCCAGTGTGAACGCTGTCAGCAACCACACTGAACACATGCTGTATGATGTCAGTATAGTAGAGGCTGTAGAAGTTCTGAGCCGCCTGCTCTGTCTGACTCATGTTCTTCAGCATCGTGTACAAGATGTCCAGCCCGATCTCGCTGACATTGCGCATCGTGTGTTTGAACGCCCAGATTACGGAGTCCAGGACCAGTTTGAACTGAGAGGGTGGGATCTCCAGGAAAGCTGTAATTAGAGCAGCATACATGTCAGACATCATCAGACGGCACCTAATACCGATCTCATGCACATTGTTTCTTCTCCAGTTCGGGTGATGCAATAGAGGAAAGACAACTCCAAACAAATTAATACCTAAAATTGATCGTTTTGTTCAGCTGAAGCCAACTACTGTAGAACAGGATTTGATAGCGGCAGTCTAACGGCCACGTAAATAGCGACGAAAAAGGATCGATATCGGTGGAATTCGCTATAGAAATTACACCCATTATACCTTATATAGGAGTTGTCTTCCCATTTATGGAATTGCTATAGTTAGATTGCTGTGATTTTTATTTCTTGATGATTTTGAAGGAATCGCAAACATTTCTGCCGCTATCAAATCCGGTTCTACAGTACCCTGGGTTCGGCGGGAACTACAGTTGGTCATCATGGATGACAATTTCATTCAATGCCCAGCCCATCAGAAGACTAGTTCTTCTTGGCACTATAGACTGAACCCAGATTTTCAAAGCCTGACCAATGCAATCTGATAAAAATCGGTTTGGGGACATACGAAGGGTGGGAGACAGACGGATGAGACAGAACGAACCAGCGAAGCAGTGAGAGTTGACTGCCTGTAACAAGGTGAAGAACTCGGTCCTGTGTTCGGGATACTCCTCAAAGTCTTTATTGATCATCTCTAAAGTGCACTCAAACACGGCGTCAAAGATCTCGGGCACGGCTTTGGTGAGGCTGTCGCCAAGACGACTGACCACTGTAGCCATGGTACCCAGCACCTCTGGTTCTCTGGATGCAGGCACGCCTCTCTTGTAGTCCAGTAGAACTGCCTCGAGCAGCGGCCGAATGAAATTCTCTGCTACCATCTGCAATAGAACTGCATGGCAGTAGGACAGCCCGAGTGCATAAGCAGCAGGGATCCACAGCCGACTGTCTTACATTGGGATCCTGTGACCTTGACACCCAACCGCTAATCAGTTTTAGCGTCTCCTTCTTGACGGTGCGCATGCCCTTGATGAGAGGCTGCTTTATGACCTGGTTGCCGTTGGTGACGCAGGCCGTTGTGATATTCTCTGACAGGACTTTGTACACATTCAGCATGTCGAGATAGATTCTTCCCAGCTTCAGGAGCACAGAATGACGTCATGAATAGGATACCCAAGGTCGTCCCAGGGTCACAAAAAAATTGACACATAGTTGCCATACCTGCTTGACATAGGGATGACCGAGACTCTTACAGGCACGCACGTTGGTTTTCAGGATGTTTGCGAGCTGTTTGATGACCTCAGGCTCTTTGAGCACCTCGACATTGGCCGACGCCTGGCTGATCACCTGATCCCAGACCTGATTGGGCAGCATCATGTACTTCTCGATCAGGTGCTCCTGCGCCTCCGGCTCTGTCTGTGCGCTGATCATCAGGCCAACCGCCTCGTAGAACGTGTGCACCTGTGTCAGGGAGAGAGAAATAACATGTATACAGCTCCGTCACAAGAATCATAACCAGATCTCAGGCTAGCTATGCGAGACACTGGGGTGGGGGGGGGGAGAGAGAGACAGACCTGCTGAGGGTTGAGATCACAGATTATGGTGTTAATACTGGACAGTATCTCCTCTATAAATGGCACAGCCTCTCCCACTTGGATCTGTATGAAGTGGCGCCGGCACTTCTGCGCTATCTTCAAGAACGTGTCACAAGCCATGTCCTGGACGCCATCATGTGTTTCTATGGTAACAGAAATAAATTTTTAGTTTACTCTTTCTTGCGAGAGAGACTCAAATCAAAAATACGGATTAATGATGGCAGGAATTAAAATATCTATTGACATCATTACTTATACAAGCATTGTAGGCCTAAGACCAGTGATTCGTAGTGAACTACATGGGTAGAGGGTATGCAACCAATCACATCAGCTCTCCTACCGTGCATGAACTCAAAGTTCTTGTTGACCACAGTTTTGAGGAACCTCCAGTGGGCACGCAGGAATCGGGGGTACTGGCCAACCACATACATGATGTTACTGGCTATGATGGCCTTGTTGTCTTTACCGCGCTTCTGCTCACAGAGACCGAGCAAGTCTTTGATCACAGTGACAAGGAACCTCTTCTCGTCTTCCTCGTGCATCGCACCACTGAACGGTAGCAATCGTAAGATGTCACAACGACTGAACTGACAGCAGCAAGAGATGGTGGGGGGGGTCTGATAAGGGGAGCTCGGGAGAGAGACAGAAAGAACCTGAAACAGACGAAGGCCAAGAACAGGATGAATCGAATATTCCAAGCCAATACAGA
>ERZ1740065.1024-NODE-1024-length-16270-cov-4.473265_pt1 | contig 16270 bp, 14 predicted proteins | sample MGYA00581738_ERZ1740065 | MGnify/ENA primary metagenome ERZ1740065 (study PRJEB43018, sample SAMN04849749) | marine metagenome | isolation source: floating plastic debris | place: Pacific Ocean | collected 2008-09-01 | study: EMG produced TPA metagenomics...
GCCTCGGTGTAGCGCATGGCGGCGGGGCTATCGCCATCCATGGAGCCAAAGTTGCCCTGGCCATCGACCAGGGGGTAGCGCAGCGACCAGGATTGGGCCATCCGCACCATGGTGTCGTATACCGATTGGTCGCCGTGGGGGTGATATTTACCCAAGACCTCCCCCACGATCCGGGCGGATTTTTTGTGGGCCTTGTTGTACACCAGCCCCAATTCGCTCATGCCGTAGAGCACGCGACGGTGGACGGGTTTGAGCCCATCCCGGACGTCGGGTAGGGCGCGGGAGACAATGACCGACATCGAATAATCGATGTAGGCTGATTTCATTTCCTCTTCAATGCTGATCGGAATAATTCTTTGATCTAATGCCATGAAAATCAGGTTGTTCTATTATATCTCAATAATTTTCTTGAGGCCTTGGGGACCGTCAATTTTGCTGGCTTTGGTGGGCGTTAAAAATCGACAGGCAAAAATACGAAAAATGCCGGAGGATATATAAAAAGGTAGCCATAAAATCCGGGATAATCGCGGCGCGATGGATGGGCCCCAAAAGGCCCGGAAAGGGGCCTAAAAAGCCTTTAGAATGGGAATGGAGGCAAAAAAAAATGCGGTAGGCCCCCAGTTGGAGCCTACCGCATCAAAACGATATGGTTTGTGGCAAATACCGAATTAATTCTGCTTCATCGCTACGCGGTACTCCGTGCGGTCGTGTTGGTTGACCACCCAGTAGTTGTAGTCGCGGACCATGCGGTCGAGATTGCGATAGGTAAAGTCCTTTTTACCCACCCGACCCGATAGTGCCGTGTAATCTCCAAACACGTTGCGGGCCACCGAAGGGAAAGAGTTTCGCTCGACTTTTTCGAGCTGGCCACTTTCTCCCAGTAGGTAGTAGTTGTAACGGTAAGGATTCTTGACGTCGGAGCGGTTTTCGATGTAGTAGACAAAAAGGGTCACCGCACCTTCTTCTTCCTATTGCATTAAAACGGTGGTGGGATCGATGGTCTGTTGTGGGTAATCCACTGTGTGGGCTTCGTAGTGCACCCAATCATTGATTTCGTTGCCGAGCTCGTCGATGTCGAAGCCCTCGTAGCCGTAGCCCTGGATTTCGGTGGACTTGTAGACCTGCTTCTGACCGGTCCGGCCGTTGTAAAAGGTTACTTTCACTTCGTTGTCGGTGATGTCGCCGACCTTGACGAGGCCTTCCACTTTGCGGCCATTATCGAGGAGGACGTATCCGGAGACTTTTTCGCCTTTTTGGGCACTCAGCACGGTCGCCAGACAGAGGAACAAAAGGGTAAAGGTGTTGGTGTTAAAAAACTTCATGGTTATGCGGGATTTAGATTTTGTGGCTTCCAAAAAGTGGCGGGAGTGCGGTGGTGGGAGGGAGGGGGGTATAAAAGCAGACCTGCCAGGTTAAACTTGCATCATAGTTCTGTTCTTTGTTCCATTATGCAAACCTGACAGGTCACGCGCTTCTACCGGTTAATTATTGAGATGACCTCAGTCGCTTGTCTGCAATGTAGGATGGAGGAATGGGGAAACAGTGTCAAAAAAAGGAGGTTTTGTGACAGTCAACGCGGAGAATTGGGGAGGGGCTCCCCTGCGCTTCCAACAAATGTATTCAATAACTGTTCCTATTTTTAATCGAACGCATCAATAAATGGCCGATCCCTATATTTTTTCCGCAGTTATCGTTTTATGCTACGTAATTTTCTGGTTTATCGTGGCCCAAGTCATCAAGGACAATGGGATCATGGACGTGGCTTGGGGCTTGGGATTTGTCCTGATTTCCTGGGCGGTCTATTTTAACTTTGGCTACCCCAGTGGGCTACTGATCCCCATAATTGTGACAATTTATGGTCTTCGATTATCGGTACACATTTTTGTTCGCAATTTGGGAAAAGGGGAGGATTGGCGCTACGCTAATTGGCGGCGCGAATGGGGGAAAACCGTTGTAATACGGGCGTTTTTCCAGGTTTTTCTGCTCCAGGGCTGCTGTATGTGGATCATTGCCCTGCCCCTGCTCCCGGTAGAAAATAATGCCTCCAACACGTATCTTTTTTTCTTACCCTACGTTGGCTTGGTCCTGTGGTTGATTGGTTTTTTGTGGGAAAGCATCGCCGATTGGCAGTTGCTGAGCTTCAAACAGCGCCCCAACAACCGCGAAAAGATTCTGACCAGTGGCTTGTGGGCCTACTCGCGGCACCCCAATTACTTTGGTGAGGTCACCCTGTGGTGGGGGATTTTCTTACTCAGCCTCCCCCACTCCACCTGGTGGATTGCCATTTTGGGCCCACTTTTGATTACCTTTTTGATCAGCCGCGTCTCCGGAGTGCCCATGCTGGAGGCCAAGTATCGCGATAACCCCCGCTACCAAGAATACGTGGCAAACACCAATGCCCTGATTCCAAAAATTTCGAGATTGTTTCGCACCCAAGGTGTCTATAATCAGTAGTTCACTATCTTTGCAGCACTTTTTTAAATCACATTCAGATGAGTACTGGGAAGCCAGAAGTTAAACCCTACGATTCGGAGGGCAACAAGAAGAGTCAAGTTTCGCGGATGTTCAATAGCATCGCACCCTATTATGATTTGCTCAATCGGGTCCTCTCCCTGGGCATCGACCGCATCTGGCGCCGCAAGGCCATCGCTCGGCTGCGGGAAGACCAGCCCCAGCTGATCCTCGACGTGGCGACGGGTACGGCGGACGTCGCCCTGGAAATCGCCAAGCAGTTGAGCCCCCAGAAGATCATCGGCATTGATATTTCGGTCGATATGCTGTCGATCGGGCGAAAGAAGATTGCCAAAAAGGAATTGCATCCCCTGATTGAGCTCCAGGAGGGGGATTCGGAGAATTTACCATTTGAGGACAATACCTTTGACGCGGTGACCGTTGCATTTGGCGTCAGGAATTTTGAAAATCTGGATCGGGGCTTGCGTGAGATCCGGAGGGTGCTAAAGGCGGATGGCCAGTTGGTTGTATTGGAGTTTTCACGGCCTACCCTCTTCCCTTTCAAACAGCTTTTTAACTTTTACTTTAAAAATATTTTGCCTTTTATCGGCAGAATGACTTCTAAAGACCCAAAAGCTTACCGATATTTGTACGAATCGGTTCAAGCCTTCCCAGATGGCACAGATTTTATTGAGGTATTAAGTAAAAACGATTTCAAATCACGCTCATGGACACCACTAACCTTAGGCATCTGCAGTATCTACTCGGCGCGAAAATGATTTTCCTGACGGTCTGCCTACTGGCCGTGGCCTCCACCAGCCAGGCCCATCGGTGGAAATACAACTTCCTGAGCTTTGAGCAAATACCTTATTATTTCGGAATTACCCTGGCCTACAACAATTCCAACTTTAAAATCCACCACTCCAGCCAATTTATCCTCAACGATAGCATCAACACCGCTCAGTCCATCACCGGACCGGGTTTTAACCTCGGGATCGTCTCCAACCTCAAGGTGGGCCAGTACTTTGATTTCCGCTTTTTGCCCACCCTGTCCTTTGCTGAGAAAAACATCGAATACACCTCTGATAATCCCAACAACCTTCAGTACCTGCGCAAAATCGAATCGGTCCTGGTCGAGCTGCCCTTTCACGTCCGCTACAAATCGGCTCCGTACAACGACAAACGGATGTTCGTCATCGCCGGCATCAAGTATTCCTTCGATGTGGCTAGCGATTCGCGGGCCCGGCAGGCCAACGAACTGGTCAAGATTTCCCCGACCGACTTTGCCGTGGAAGTGGGGGCGGGTATCCAAATGTTTTTTCCTTATTTCATCTTTTCACCAGAAATCAAACTGTCTCACGGCCTGGGCAATATCCTGATCTTTGACGACAATCTCGACCAGTCGCGGGTCATCGAAAAGGTTTTGTCGCGCGCACTGACGATTTCGCTACATTTCGAAGGCTAAACGGGACCCTCTTTCAATAAAAAGAACGAGCGGGCGTTTTTAGAACAAGTAATTTGTTCTGCCCAATGACGCCAGTACCCTCCTCACCATCCGTTTTAAGAATCGCACTCCTCAGCCTGCTATTTTTACTTACCACCATCGGTCTCCGTGCCCAGCGTGGCAACTACAACTACAGCTTCTACGAGCTGAAGAAACACTATTTTGGAATTACCCTGGGGTACCAAAGCTACGGCTTTCAGCTCCACCGCTCGGAAGACCTGATCCTCAATCCCGACATCCGTACCGTCGAGTCGATCCGCCAGCCTGGCTTTAACCTGGGCTTTATCCACAATTACAAGCTCGGGCGCTACCTGGATTTTAGGACCCTGTTCCACTTTTCCTTCGCCAGCCGCCGCCTGGAATACCGTTCTACCAGTTCCGAGGTCCCTTCCCTTTTTGACAACCAGGAGTTGATTTCCCTGTCCCTCCCCTTTCAACTGCGCTACAAATCCGCCCCCTACCGCGACAAGCGTGTTTTCGCCACCGCCGGCATCAAATACACCCACCACCTGACCAACAACTCCCAACTCCGCAACTCCGCCGATCTCATCAACATCTCGCCCATCGACTTTTCGGTAGAAGTTGGTGCGGGCGTTCAGTTTTTTATGCCCTACTTTATCTTCTCGCCGGAGATCAAATTCTCCCAGGGCGTCGGCAACATCCTCCTGCGCAACGAGCAACTCAACCGCTCCAACGTCTTGGAAAGTATCCTTTCCCGCGCCCTGACCATCTCGCTGCATTTTGAGGGCTGAGGCAGCGTTTGTACCTCCGCACCCGTATTGACAACGGACCGACCGCAAGGATTCCCTTTCGAAACGTCCCTCACCGCTGTAACAATCACTATCGCTCCGGAGCGCTGCGTTCTGGTTCGGTAGGTTCCAATTGGTACGGTGTCCTTTCGTTTTTTATCCATTTGGCCACCATCGTTTTTCAGGTCTATTCAGCTACTCAGGGGCTGCCCGCAGCCTTTGCGTAAGCTTTTTTATTCTTCCATTTCTAAACTCAACAACATGAAACATCCATTGATCCTCTTCCTCCTGTTTTTAGTAGCCTGGAGCCCGCTGGGGCTGGCCCAACAACAGCGCCCTCCCATTCAAGGAGGGATTCGTCTTTACACCGGAGTGGGCTACCAGCACTACCGCGGTGACCTGGGCAACGGTCTGTACAATTTTAAGAAAAACTGCACCTGGGGTACCATCACGCTCGGGACAGACCTCCCCCTGGGATCGGGTTTTGACCTCAAAGTATTTGGTACGGCGGGCGCTTTTGGCTACCTCAGTGGCGATCGGGAAAATCCCAACGTCGGGATCAACGAAGCCTTTGACAATCTGGAAGTCCGGAACCTCAGTGCCCGCTTCTTTACCGGCGTCGTTGCCCTCCAGTACAATTTCAATAATGGCTGGGTACTGCCCAGAGACAGCCGCTGGGTACCCGCCATTTACGTCGGTAGTGGTTGGAGCTTGCTGGAAGACATTATGGGAATGGGCTGTATCAACGTTGGGGACTATACCACCGTCAACGTCGGGGCCAATTTGCGCTACGCCATTCATCCCGATTGGTGGGTGGGAGTCAAGTTCAATGCGGGCTATTTTACCCGCGACGACCTGGATTTTCACGTCAGTAGAGGCAACGACATGCACTTGCAGAGTTCCTTAGTCTTTGGTTATGCCTTTCGGGCTCGAAAGTCCTAGCATTTACACTCTTCGGTCACGTACTGGATCAGCTCGGGAAAAAAGCGGTTGAATTCCTCGTTGAAGGTATCCCAATCGGCTTCAAGGTGGTCCAGTGCTTGGGCAAAATTGGACTCAAAACGCGAGCGTTCGTCCATTTTACGGAGGGTAATCAGCATGCCTTCCCGCGTGGCGTAGCCGCTCAGCCAGTTGTGCTTGATCATGTCGGGGAGGCGCCCTCGCAACTCGGCGGGCATCTGCTCCGAACGACGCTCTAGAACCTCGTAGATGCTTTTGGTGAAGTCATCCAGAGAGGTGATGGAGTAGCTAGACCAGTTTTTGGCGAGTAAATGGTCGTAGAGGATATCGATGACGACGGGGGCGTACTTGTGGTGCTGGGGGTGTAGGCGTTGGGTCGCTTGACGGACGATCGGGTGCTGATCGGTGTAGGAGTCGATTTGGCGGTGCAATTGGATACCGGCCTGGACGGACTCGGGATAGGATTCGAGGTCTTTGTTGCGGATGGAGTCCGCAACAAAATTACCAATCAGGAGATCTTCATTTTCGCAGGATAAATAAAGGTGCGCCAGATAATTCATACCTAAGCAACGTTTTTGGTCAAAAAAAGATGGGGCGAATCTAAAAAATATTGGGCATTCACGATAGGCGTTCCGCCCATAAAATGCAGTCGAAGCCTGTTTTTTGTGGGTGAAAACCCTATCTTTGCCGCCGAAATCTGCAAACTCCTAAAATCGTCCCGTTTCATGGCTCTAAAATGCGGTATCGTTGGCCTGCCCAACGTCGGAAAATCCACCCTCTTCAACGCGTTGACCTCGGCCAAGGCCCTGGCCGCCAACTATCCCTTCGCCACCAAAGATCCCAACGTCGGCATCATCACCGTTCCCGATCCCCGCTTGGACAAACTCAGTGAGTTGGTACAGCCCCAAAAGGTCCTGCCCACCACCATCGAGATCGTCGATATTGCGGGACTCATCAAGGGGGCCTCGCAGGGCGAAGGGCTGGGCAACCAGTTTCTGGCCAACATCCGCGAAGTGGACGCCATCGTTCACGTCGTTCGCTGTTTTGAAGACGGCAACGTAGTCCACGTCGACGGCAGTGTAGACCCCGTCCGGGACAAGGAGATCATCGACACCGAGCTTTTGCTCAAGGACCTGGAGACCCTGGAAAAGCGCTTGGAACGTTTAAAAAAGGCTGCGAAAAGCAATGACAAAGAAGTATTGAAAAATCTGGCTACCGTAGAACGTATGATCGCCGAGATGGAAGGGGGCAAGGCGGCCCGCGCCATTGCAGTGGAGGAGGATCAGGAAAACCTGGTGCGCGAGATGTACCTGCTGACCGCCAAGCCCATCCTCTACGTCTGCAATGTGGATGAGGATTCCGTCAAAACGGGGAATGCGCATACCCAGCGCTTTACCGAATTGGTCAAGGACGAAAGTGCGGAGGTCATCTTTATTTGTGCCGGGATTGAGGCGGACATCGCGGAATTGGACACCCTGGAGGAACGTATGGAATTTCTGGAGGAGCTGGGGCTACAGGAACCGGGCGTCAACGTAGTCATCCGGGCCTGCTACCAATTGCTCCAACTCATCACCTACTTCACCGCTGGCGAAAAGGAAGTTCGTGCTTGGACCATCGAAGAGGGAACCAAAGCTCCCCAAGCCGCTGGTGTCATTCACACCGACTTTGAGCGGGGTTTTATCCGTGCGGAGGTCATTAAGTATGCCGATTACGTCCAATATGGCTCCGAGTCTTCGGTAAAAGAGGCTGGAAAAATGGGTGTGGAAGGCAAGGAATACGTGGTTGTCGACGGTGACGTGATGCACTTTCGCTTCAACGTCTAGCTCCAGCCAATGACCCGGTATTTTTCCCTCTACAAACCCTACGACGTGCTCAGCCAGTTTAGCCGGGAGCTACCCAGTCATCGGACCCTGGCCGACCTCCATCCCTTCCCGCCCCGGGTATACCCCATTGGTCGGCTCGATCGCGACAGCGAAGGCCTCCTCCTCCTGAGCGACGACAAGGCGCTCAACCACCGCTTACTCGATCCACAGCAGCGCCACTGGCGCGCCTACTGGGCCCAAGTCGAAGGCATTCCCAGCGCCACGGCACTCCAGGCACTCCGGAGCGGCCTCCGTATCCGGATCAATAAAAAGACGCACCACTGTCTGCCCACCCGAGCCAAGCTACTGGACGCGCCCCCTACCCTACCCGATCGAGATCCACCCATCCGCTTCCGACAAAACAGCCCCACGGCCTGGATCGAAATCCAACTTCAAGAAGGAAAAAATCGTCAAGTTCGCAAAATGTGTGCGGCCGTAGGTTTTCCCGTCCTCCGGCTGGTCCGGCACCGCATTGAGGACCTGCGCTTGGGTGATCTCCCCCCCGGTACGGTTCGCGAATGGTCTCGGGCCGCTTTTTACCAAGCCCTACACCTCTAAGCCCGCTACGCTAGTCCGATTGGTTGTCGTGTAGTCCGTTGTGCAGCGTATCTTAGCTGAGCGTTTTGACTCTTTTTAAGTTAAAAATAAAATAGTAAGAAAATTTTAACTGAGTAAAATAATATATCACCTTTGAATCCATTTTATTTTTGTAATGATCACCCCCGGCTGCTATAGCGAATTTTAGTTTAAAATATTCGCCCCAGTGGCCGCCGTTTCTTATTTTGCGGTACAACTAGCCATCCATGCACCACTCCCCTACTCCACTGCGCTACTTTGTCCTGCTGTTTGGCTTGCTTCCCCTCTGCGTTGGGGCACAGACGGATAGCACGGCCAATTTGCTGGAGGAGATCGTCAATCCAGATTTGGTGGAAGATTTTATTGCGGGAGCGGGCGAAGAGCGGGATTTTGACTTCAATGCCTTGTACGAGCAGTTGGCGCATTATCGAAAACATCCCCTTTCGCTCAACAAGGTGGGCCGGGAGGAACTGACCGAATTGGGGCTGTTGAGCGAGTTACAGATCAATAGCTTTTTACGATACCGCGAGACTTGTGGTAACTTTATCGCCTTGCAGGAGCTACAGGCGGTTCCCAGTTTTTCGCTCCAAACCATCCAGCAGCTGTTGCCCTTCGTCAGCCTCCAAGGCGATTTGGATGATTACCGCGTCTCCTTCGGGAAGATGCTGGGGCAGGGGTCCAATCAGTTGTTCTTGCGCTGGACCCGCCTGCTACAGGATCAGGAAGGTTTTTTGCGGGGGCCGGAAGACGGACGGGCCTTTTTTCGCGGGGACCCCAATCGGTATTATTTGCGCTACCGCCACAGCTACGACAACCGCCTGTCCTACGGGCTGACCGCCGAAAAGGATCCGGGAGAAGAATTTTTTACGGGCAGCAACCCGCAGGGTTTTGATTTTTACTCCGCCCACTTGTACCTCAATCGGTACAACCGGTGGCTCAAGACCCTGGCACTGGGTGATTTTACCGCCAGCTTTGGACAGGGGCTGATCCTATTCTCAGGCTTTGGCAGTCGCAAGGGCTCGATGGTCATGCAGATCAAACGCAATCGCCGGACCTTGATGCCCTACCGCTCGGCCGACGAAAATAATTTCTTACGGGGGGCTGGCCTGACGCTTTCTCCCACCGCCAATCTGGACGTGACGCTATTTGCCTCCACCCGACGCCGCGATGCCAATATCGTGCTCCCGGATTCTTTGGAGGCGGATCTCGACTTCTTACCTTTCGAAATCTTTGGCAGCTCTTCCCTGCAAAACACTGGCCTCCACCGCACCGATGCCGAAATCTTTGACGAGAAGCAAATCGAGCAACGCACGCTGGGAGCCAGTGTAAAGTACCATACCAACCGCTGGCACCTGGCTCTAAATGGCCTTTATGAGGACATCGACCGGCCGCTGGAGCTCACCGATCGCCCCTTCAATCAGTTCTTTTTCTCCGGAACCCGACTGTTTAATGCCAGCATCGACTACGCCTTTCTCTGGCGCAATGCCAACTTTTTTGGGGAGACGGCCATCAGCGATAATGGGGGGCTAGCCACGACCAATGGACTACTGTGGGGTCTCGACCGCCGGCTTGACTTTGCCCTAAAAGTCCGCCACTTCGAACGCAACTACCAGGCCCTCAATCCCAACCCCCTCGCCGAAACCATCGGCGCCCGCAACGAAACGGGAATCTACCTCGCCCTGGTGTACCGACTCAACCGACGCTGGTGGCTCTCCGGCTATTACGACCTGTACCGCCACCCCTGGCTCCGCTCCAACGCCGCCGCCCCCAGCAATGGCGTGGATTACCGCCTCCGACTGACCTACTTCCGCAAGCGCCAGCTTGAGACTTACGTCGAATTGCGCAACGAGATCAAGCGCATCAACAGCCCCGTGGCGGAAAGCAACATCCGCCGACTCACTCCCCACCAGCGACTCCAACTCCGTTTGCACCTGACCCAGAACATCAGCAAGCGGCTGACCCTCAAGAGTCGAATTGACCTGGGCTTTTCCGAAAAGCCGCCGGAAGAGCGCTTTCGGGGATTCGTCATTTATCAAGATGTGATTTGGAAAGTCGGCGAGCTGCCGCTTAAATTGAGCACACGCTTTGCCCTCTTTGACGTGGAAGATTTTGATATCCGCTTCTGGGAATACGAAAACGACCTCTTGTACACCTTTTCCATCCCCGCCTATTTTAACCGGGGCTACCGCTTTTACCTCAACGCCCGCTACCGCGTATTCCGGGGCTTTACGCTGGAAGCCCGCTACGCCGAAACCTACTGGGACCAAGATTCTTTCGGAAGTGGCATCAACGAAATCCAGGGCAACCGCCGCTCAGAAGTTAAAGTACAAATCAGCTATTCCTTCTGAGCAACGGTGGCGAAGGAAGAAATGCCTTTCTAATCCTCCAGCTCCTTGGCCCGGTCGATCAGGTCGCGCATGACCTCAGGCAGTTGTTCGGTGCCGATGCGCTTCAGGACGATTTCCTTGTTTTTATCGAGTACGTAGAGCTGTGGCGTCGAGCGAACGTCGTAGATCTCCTTGTACTTCGACTCGTGGTAGGGATCGATTACGTTGATCCAATCGAGCATGCCACGACGCTCATCGATAAAGCTCGTACACTCGGGGATACCGTTGACAAACTTGGAGCAAATCGCGTAGATTTCCACCCCCTCGGGTTTGAACTTGTTGTAAAACTCGATCATCTTGGGCATGGCCTTTTTGCAGTGGCCACAATCGGGTGCCCAGATAAAGAGAATGGTATAATCCGCCTCAACCTCGTGGAGGGCTTTTTTTCCTTTGGTTTTAAAACGCTGGTGGATGTTTTCGCTGTCCTTGACGGTTAGGGAACCTTCCAGGTCAAAGACCCGGCAATTCAGGTCCGGAGCCGTTTTCCCGATCAACAATGGCTTGAGAGTCTTGGCATTGTCGACGATATTGGTCAGTTGCTCCTCCTCCGTCCAGGGGGCCATCCCGGTGGCGTAGTATTTTTCGACCAGGTGTACGTAGATGGCGTCCATACCAATGATTTTGGATTTGGCGTAGGTATTGAGAAAGTGGATCAAGTAAAATTTAAAGGTTTCTTCACTGGGCTTGACCAGATCCAGTACGTAATCAATCGACCGGATGAGGGAGTCGGGATGCTGGACGGTTAGCTTTTGGATGTAGTAGTCGACTTTACTAAATTGGACGGGGCTCCGGAGGACGCGGGGATCGGCATTGTCGATGTTGTCGAAAAAATGCTGCTTGGTATAGAGGCAGTGTTGGAGATCCGCATCTTTGCCTTCAAACTGGGGAATATCGAGGGACAAATTGGCCCTGATGATGGCCGCGGTGAGGCTCTGGGGGTGGTCAGCGATCAGCTTTTGCTGGAAGTCCAGCACCTCGGCATTGATTTTCTCCAGTTCTTCCTGGTACTGCTTTTGGGCCGCCTCGTCACCGTTCTCATTCGCTTCCCGAATTTTGGCACTAAGGGCATCAGCCTGGGGGCGACGGCTTCCCAGATAGCCGAGATAATTGAGGAACAGCTCGTTGTCTGCCGAACCTTTTACGACCAGGGCCTGATTGAGGTCATCGACCTTGGTTTTGACCGAAAACTGCTGCTCCTGGTCATTGACGATGATTTGGAAATAGTTGTTGTCGGGAGGGAGAATGATTAGGTACAAGCCACCCGCGAGGGGCTCATCGCCTTCGAATACGAAATCGCCATTACTGACTTTTACCGTATCCTGGATGTATTGTTTGTCGCCAAAGTGGTAGCCCAGGTAGGCTTCTTGTTCGGCAAAGCCTTCCACGGATACCGAGATTTTGTAGCCTCCTTCGGCCTGAAGGGAGAGGCTAAAGCAAAGGGTGAGGAGAGCGTAAAAAAAGCGCATCATGTATTTCTTTTTTCTAAATAGTGGTGATGGGTTATCGACGTTTAAGTAAGCACAAAAATACTGGCTTTATTGTTCAAGTAAAGCGTTTTTTTGTCAATTATTGTACGATAGCGGCTCGGTTCACCAAACGGCGCTGGCGATCGCTACTGATCGCCCGAATTGGCTTTTTCCGCCTCTTTTTCTGCCAATTCTGCTTCCAGTTGTTTGAGGCGATTTTCTTTGTCGCGAATTTTCTTTTGCAAATCCTTGAGGGCGGCTTCGGTAGCGGCTTCCTCCGCCGTCAGCTCGGCGCGCGAATCGGCGATCTTACGGGCCGTTTCTTCTTTGACCACCGTAATTTGTTCCGTAGCTTGTTGTTGGGCCTCGTAGATGGCGTCGGAGGATTCCTGCTGGACCGCCGCAATCTCGTCGAGTGATTGGCGGCGGGCGGCTTCCGCATCGGCCAGGTATTTTTCTTTTTTAGCGAGGGTTTCCGACTGAATCGTGGCAATCTCCTCGGCAGATTTGGCGCGCGCAGCGGTAATGGCCTCCTTGGATTCGCGTTCGGCCTGAGCGGTTTGGTCGGCGTACTCCGCCACCTTGGCCTCGGATTCGTTTTTCGCCGTCGCAATGGCCTCCGCAGCCTGTTGTTTGGTAGCGGCAACTTCCTGGGCCGCTTGCTCTTGCACCGTGGCAATTTCGATGGCCGCTTCCTCCCGGACCTTTAGCACGGCGAGCGCACTCTCCTCCGCCGCCCGCGTCGACAGCTCTTTGGAAGTCTTTACTTCCTCCGCCACCTGCTCCTGTACCGTAGCGATCTCCTCCGCCGCCCGCTCCTTGGCGAGGGCCAGGTCACTAGCGATCTGCTGCTTTTCACTCGCCGCTTCCTCTTTGGCTACGCGAACCGCCTCGGCCGCCTCGGCCTTGGTGATGGCGATGTCCTCCGCCGCCTGGCGCTTGGCCTCGGCGATGGAAGTCGCCGACTCCTGTTGCGCAATCGCTTCCTGCTCCTTGGCCGCCGCAATGGCCCGAGCGGCGTTCTCCCGAGCTTGACTGATTTCAGCCGCTGCTTTTTCCTTAGCCACCACGACATCACTGGCACTGGAGGCGGTACTTTCCTTCTCGCGCTGCTTGGCCAGGGCAATTTTTTCGGTCACCTCAGCCTGGATGTCCGCCATCCGCTGCTGGGCAGTTTGCTGGGCCGAAGCCACTTCATCGGCGTAAAGTGATTTGGCCTCCTCCGCCTTGACGTTGGCCGTCTGGACCTTTTGGGCGGCCTCCTCCTGAGCCTTACCGATCTCTTCGACGGCGCGCTCCTTGGCTTCCGCCACCTCTTCGGCCGACTGGTTTTTAATCTTGAGCTCTTTGGTCTTGGCACTCTGGATGGCTGCGGTCAGCTCCTCCTGGATTTTGGCGATTTCCTGCGTCGCACGTGCCTTTGCCGCCGCCACCTCTTCCGCTACGCGTACCTTTTCGGTCTGCGCCTTTTCGCGGGCCTCGGCTACTTTATTGGCTTCCTCGGTTTGAATCTCGGCGATGCTCTGAGCCGCGCGCTTCCGGGCGGCAATCACCTCCTGGGCGGCACTCGCTTTCTCGGCTTCGGCTGCCAATCGCGCCTTTTCAATCTCCTCGGCCGATTGCTGCTTGGAGCTGGCGATGGCATCGCCAGCGGTTTCCTTTTCCAGGGCTACTTGCTGCTTCGTTCTGGAAATTTCTTCGGCCGCCCGCTGCTTGGCTTCCGCCACCTCGATGGCCGAGGCTTCCTTCTCCTTGGCTACCGTCTCTTTTAATTCGGCCAGCTCCGAGGCATTGGCTTCGGAAAGCAGGGCTTTCTCCTCCGCGGCTCTGCGACGGGCTTCGGCGATTTCGAAAGCCAGCTTTTCCTTTTCCAACACCGCGTTTTCGCGGATGCGCGCAATCTCCTGCGCCGTCGTTTCGCGTACTTCCAGAATCTGCTCGGAAGCGGTTTTCTTTGCCTCCACCACGTCGGTGGGCGTTCGGGTTTGCTCCAGCTTGGCCTTATCCCGAGCGTCGGCGATCTGGGCGGCCGTTTCCTCGCGTATTTTCAGCAATTCGGTTTGGGAGTTTTCCCGAGCGGTGGCGATCTCATCGGCGTATTCCAACTTGGCCAGTTCGAGCTTTTCCTTGGCCTCGGCAATCTCCTGGGCGGCCCGTTCCCGTACGGCCGCCACTTCTTCGGCGGACTGCAATTTGGTCTTTTGAATTTCTTCGGCGGCTCTTTGTTTGGTCTCCGTAACGTCGAGGTCGATCTTTTCGATTTCGGTGGAGGCATTGGCGCGGGCATCGACGACACTTTGGGCTACCTCAGCTTTGGCCTTATCGATCTCAACCTGTGAGGCTTGGCGTGCTTGGAGTACCTCCTGGGCAAATTCCGCTTTTTTGGCCTCCGCCTGTTCGAGAGCTCGGGCGACCTCCTCCTGGAGATTGCGCTTGATCTGATCGGCTTTGGCCCGCTCCGCTTCGATTTCCTGACGCAGCCTTTGTTTGGTCTCGTTCAGTTCTTTTTGTAGATCGGCCAGCTCTTCGTCATTGAGCAAGCTGATGTCAACCACTCGCCGCGTACCCGATCCGGTAGCCGAAATGGGAATGGACCCCTTTTCTGGGGCGCCACTCGTGGGGCGGGCCGTAAAATCATTGCCCACCAGCGCGACGTCGTTGACCCTACCGCGGTCGATGGCATTGTTGAAACAGGAAATGACATTTTGGAACTCGACCTGCCGGTTGGGGTTGATCGTAAACTTGCGCATCTCATTGCTCGTATTGTTTTTGATGTACAGGGTAGTAATCACCGTTTCGGACATCCACTCCATCGCCGCGACGTCCATCTGGAGCATGTTCATGTACACCGGTGTCGCTCCCGAGCGATCCAATTCCCCCATTTCCGTAAAACGATAACTGCGACGATTTTGCGAGCGGTCCATAAAGATGATCTCATCGTCTTGGTTGAACTCAACGCCGCCTTTGGAAGAAAACTGAGCGCGAATGCCCTTTTCGTTACAGTGCAACTGCATCCCGTAGCTATAGTTTCCCCGCACCACCAAAATCTGGGACTTGGCCTTGAGTATTTGGGCCCCACCGGATACGATATTATCAACGAGGACGCCGCCGCAATTTTGCGCCCGAAGGGTTGTGATTTGGAGGAGCAGTAATAGGAAAAATGATAGCACGCGGACAGGTCTCATAAGGTTAGATTTTTGTGCAAAATAACCAATTATAACTTATGGATAACGTTGATATGACACAAATAATGCCTAAAACGAGCGATTGAATGGCCCAAATGGCAAATTTTCTTTTGTTCGGATGGGCAATACCTTACCTCTTGGCGGCCAGCAAGTAAAGGATGGCCATTCGGATGGCGACCCCGTTTTCGACCTGCTGTAAAATGATCGACTGGTCGGAGTCCGCCACGTCGCTGGTGATCTCCACGCCCCGGTTGATGGGGCCCGGGTGCATGATGACCACTTCCTTTTTCAGACTATTGAGCAATTGCTTGTTGACCCCGTAAAACTGCGCGTATTCCCGTAGGGAGGGGAAGTACTTGATGTCCTGCCGTTCGAGTTGAATGCGGAGGATGTTGGCTACGTCACACCATTCCAGGGCCCGACGCAGGTTGTACTCCACCCCCACGCCCATCCGATCGATGTACTTGGGAATGAGGGTTGGCGGCCCGCAAACGACGACTTGTGCCCCCAGTTTTTGCAAGCAAAAAATATTGCTCAGGGCCACGCGCGAGTGGAGGATATCCCCCATGATGGCGACTTTTTTACCCGCCAGGTCTCCCAGTTTTTCCCGCATGGAGAAAGCGTCGAGCAGGGCCTGGGTGGGATGCTCGTGGGTCCCATCGCCGGCATTGATAATGTGAGCGTCGATGTGGCGCGACAAAAAGGCCGGTGCGCCCGGAGCGGGATGCCGCATGACGACCATATCGACCTTCATCGAAAGGATATTGTTGACCGTGTCGAGGAGGGTCTCCCACTTTTTGACCGAGGAGGAGGAGGCGGAAAAATTGACCACATCGGCGGACAGTCGCTTTTCGGCCAGCTCGAAGGACAGGCGGGTCCGGGTAGAATATTCGAAGAAAAGGTTGGCGACCGTAACATCGCGCAGCGAAGGAACTTTTTTGATTGGGCGGTTGATGACTTCCTTAAAACTTTCCGCCGTCTCAAAGATGAGTTGGATATCGCTTTCCGTCAGGTATTTGATGCCCAGAACGTGTGGGGTGCTGAGTTGAGAAGTCGTCATGTACTACGCTTGGTCTTTGTCTTTTTTGTTTGCAAAAAGCAGGACCCGATTTTCGCCGTCCCGTTCGGCC
>ERZ1740065.1025-NODE-1025-length-16269-cov-12.013445_pt1 | contig 16269 bp, 26 predicted proteins | sample MGYA00581738_ERZ1740065 | MGnify/ENA primary metagenome ERZ1740065 (study PRJEB43018, sample SAMN04849749) | marine metagenome | isolation source: floating plastic debris | place: Pacific Ocean | collected 2008-09-01 | study: EMG produced TPA metagenomics...
GGGAGGGAGAGAGGGAGGGAGGGAGGAGAAAGGGAGGGAGGGGGAGGCAGGGAGGGGGAGGGGGAGGCAGGAAGGCAGGTAAAAAGTGCACTGTTATCAGCTCTGCCTAATTTGGGGAACATGGTTGGAAATGTGTTTTCCTGTCCATCAGCCGCAATGTATTAGCGTATTGACTGCAATGTATTAGTGTACTGATGTATTAGTGTGTTGATGTATTAGTGTATTGGTGTATTAGTTTTTTGGTGTATTAGTGTATTAGTGTATTAGTGTATTTGTGTATTAGTGTATTAGTGTATTAGTGTATTGGTGTATTAGTGCATTGGTGTATTAGTGTATTGGTGCATTCGCGTATTGACTTATTGGTGTTTTGATTTACTGGTGTATTAATATAACAAAATCTGTGCATGCTTCTTTCAGCTGGAGAAACCGATCAGGGCAGAAGGCAATGTGGAGATATGGCTCATGTCATTGATGGTCATGGCCCAGAAGTCTATGCACTCTGTCATCCGCACCGCCTCCATGGCCGTGCAGGACCCCAACTTCCAGCTCCTCGAATTTCTCAACATGTTCCCGGCCCAGGTCGGTCTGCTCGGTCTGCAGTTTATCTGGACCCGAGACTCGACGGACGCTCTCACCGCTGCCAAGTACGACAAGAAGATTATGAACGCCACAAACCAGGTAAGGAGCTGACGGTAGTCTTGGGAGCTTCTGACAATCAAACATTGGAAACTGCTATTGGTATCTCTGATCAGGCGTTCCTGGAGCTCCTGAACACTCTGATTGATCAGACGACTCGTAACCTCACCAAGGTGGAGAGGACCAAGTTTGAGACTCTCATCACCATCCATGTCCACCAGCGCGACATATTCGACGAACTGGTCAGTAGACAACTAGACCCGTCACATTCCTACCGCGCGCTACGATTCCAACTGCATGATATGGTATTGTTTACGTCTGCAGTGCAAGCTTCACATCAAGTCTCCGCAGGACTTTGAGTGGCTCAAGCAGTCGCGATTCTACTTCCAAGAGGATCAGGATCGCTGCATGATATCTATTACAGACGTCGATTTCATTTACCAGAACGAGTTCCTCGGCTGTACGGAACGTCTTGTCATCACGCCCCTGACTGACAGGTCAGTACTCAAGGCTATGTCTCAGCTTGTAAATCAGACTGCTACTAACTGTGACTCACTACTTTTTGCCATAGGTGTTACATCACATTAGCCCAGGCTCTTGGCATGTCTATGGGAGGCGCCCCAGCTGGCCCTGCAGGTACCGGAAAAACTGAGACCACAAAAGACATGGGTCGATGTCTTGGCAAATACGTGGTCGTCTTCAACTGCTCTGACCAGATGGACTTCAGAGGTCTGGGTAGGATCTACAAAGGTGAGCGGCTTCTGATGCCACAACGTCACCTCACGTCACTTCATATGAGTTGGGACGAGCATAAGTTTTCTGTAACAGGTCTCGCCCAGTCGGGATCGTGGGGCTGCTTCGACGAGTTCAACCGTATCGAGCTACCCGTACTCTCGGTCGCCGCTCAACAGATCGCCATCGTACTCAACTGCAGGAAGGAAAGGAAGAAGCAGTTCATCTTCACCGACGGTGATGTAGTCGACCTCAACCCAGAGTTCGGAATTTTCCTCACAATGGTACGTACTTTAGACGTCATCTGTCTTATGCAATTTGCAATTGGCAACAGAATCATGCCAATATCAGACTTATTGGTGAGAAAACGTAGTGATTATTGTGTGTTCTTGTTGATACGTTTAGAATGATTCTCTAGTCCGTTTGAAGGTATAACTACATCAGAGATGTTATCCACGCCAACGCACTCGACATGCACTCGACTATGTACCGCATGTAGCTTTGAATGTAGTGCCCCGTGTCTTGGTAGTTTGCACGCTCGTCGTGATTCATGTCAATACCAGCAGTAAGGTTTTTGATGTAATGGTAAATTTGGTAGAACCCAGGCTATGCGGGACGTCAGGAGTTGCCCGAGAACTTGAAGATAAACTTCAGAACTGTGGCTATGATGGTTCCCGACAGACAGATCATCATCAGAGTCAAACTGGCCGCCGTTGGATTCCAGGATAACATCGTCCTCGCCAGAAAGTTCTTCACTCTCTATAAGCTGTGTGAGGAACAGCTGACCAAACAGGTTAGTATCCAACCGCAGTTCATCGCTACCCTCCTGTCATCTCATCGACAATCAACAACGATGCAGTACATTACAAGTAACATTAACTACGAGGAAATTAAATGGAGATGAAGAGAATTGAAGATGGGAAAAAGTTATTATTTGGTATCAGTTGAACCGCATTGGAAACTAAGTTTTAAATGTAAAACACCATTCCAGTTATTATTACCTGCGCAGTCTTCAGTTTGACTGTGTGCCGGGCCTGTGATGGTAGCTGCTCTCACATGTACGATAGTTCAGTACAATGGTTTGGTATGATTCTTGATTATTAGCTAGAAACAAATAAGGTGTTCCAAGAGAGGGCAGGGCCACACTGACCTGAGCTACATTGTCCTTTCGCATCATTATCGCCACAATGGTGTGACAACAAATTCATTAAATACAAAAACTTCAAACTTCAAACAATAATATATTTTAAGGTCACACGTACTATGACTCTACTGGTTGTTAAACTCCTAACACTGCTACCACACAGGTTCACTATGACTTCGGCCTGAGGAACATCCTGTCTGTGCTGCGAACTCTCGGCTCAGTGAAGCGATCCAATCCAGACGAGACTGAATCGACCGTCGTCATGAGGGTTCTACGTGACATGAACCTGTCTAAACTTGTCGATCAGGTCTGTGAGCCCTTGATATCATCACTACCCTAAATACTGAACAGTATTGAAACAGGAGTTGTCTGACCCTGCGAATTACTCGTTTAGGATGAGCCCCTGTTTCTATCTCTGATCAATGACTTGTTCCCTGGCATCGTGTTGGACAAGGCCGGCTACCCCGAGCTGGAGGGTGCTATCCAGAGACAGGTGGAAGAGGCTAAACTCATATTCCATCCATCCTGGGTTCTCAAACTCATTCAGGTAAACACCGACCCTCCCGTCTCCATTTTACTGCGTTATGGACTGCATTCAGACAGAAAGTCTCTATTCCTACCAGCTGTTTGAGACCCAGAGAGTGAGGCATGGAATGATGGCCCTGGGACCATCAGGCGCAGGCAAGACCTGCTGCATCCACACACTGATGAAAGCCATGACTGAGTGCGGTGAGCCTCACAAGGAGATGCGTATGAACCCCAAGGCTATTACTGCCCCTCAGATGTTTGGGAGACTTGATGTGGCGACGAATGATTGGACGGACGGTATCTTCTCCACGCTATGGAGGAGGACTCTCAAGGCAAAGAAAGGTATGGCCGAATCCAAATGACTACGAATATTTTCAGTTCTAATGTAGTAATACTTGACGTGAGACCTTTCTTCTAACCATGTCAGGTGACCACATCTGGCTAGTACTTGACGGACCAGTTGATGCTATCTGGATTGAAAACTTGAACTCCGTTCTTGATGACAATAAAACCTTGACCCTGGCTAATGGAGATCGTATCCCAATGGCTCCGAACTGCAAGATCATATTCGAACCGCACAACATTGACAACGCCTCTCCAGCTACAGTCTCTCGAAATGGTGAGTTCTACATTGATTGTGGTGGTGCACTATTGTCTTATTGAAATATGCTTTCAAAATAACGGACTACTGACTATTACTGACTACTGACTACTGACTACTGACTGCTGCCTACTGACTACTACTGACTACTGACTGCTGAATACTAGCACATATCAAGCACTAGTACGACCACACGTGATTGTGTTGTAGGTATGGTGTACATGTCCAGCTCGGCGCTCGACTGGAGTCCCATACTCAAGGGCTGGCTGAACCACAGAGCCGTACACGAGAGGGATATCGTCTACGGGCTGTTTGAAGAATCTTTCATACTCATATTCCGCTACGCGATCCAGAACCTCGTCTTCAAGATGGACATCCTAGAGGCTTTCGTTATCACGCAGGTCCCTATCCAAGCTGAAAATGTGTGCATACGTCTTATTGTGACTCGCAGTTGATCTGATGTTTGAAACTTTCTCAGGCAACGAATCTGCTGCAAGGCCTGATCCCAGTTGAGGATGAGAAGCATGGCAGCTCAATATCGACTGACCACTTCGCGAAGCTGTACACCTTCACTATAATGTGGAGCATCGGTGCCTTCCTCGAACTGTCCGACAGGATAAAACTGGAGGAGTTCATGAGGAACAACGAGGAGTTCAAGCTGGACATGCCGGAGATCCCGGAGGGAAGCGATGACACAATGTTTGACTTCTTTGTGGAAAGAGACGGTGAGTAAAGCTGTTCAGTAGGACTGCGTCAACCTAAGCATTGTTAGTAACTGATGTGCTGGTTAAAGGAACGTGGGCCCACTGGAACACGAAGGTGGAGGACTATCACTACCCGACTGACCACACTCCAGAGTACGGCGACATCCTGGTACCCATGGTGGATAACGTCAGGACTGACTTCCTCATCAACAGCATCGGTAATATAACTGTCACATTGATGTCTCACGTAACTCGACGTGTATGTGGTGATGTCAAGGTCAAATAATGATTACAGCAAAGCAGGAGAAGGCTGTACTGCTGATCGGTGAGCAAGGAACAGCCAAGACGGTGATGATCAACGGATACACGGGTCAATACAACCCAGAGGAGCACGTGGCCAAAGCCTTTAACTTCTCCAGTGCCACCACACCGTACCTATTCCAGGTAAACACTAATATAAGATAACTCCCTATCCTCAGGCACAACATTGTCTATATTAGTAAACAATTTCTGCTATTAGCGGACGATCGAGAGCTATGTGGACAAACGTATGGGAAGTACTTTTGGACCTCCGGCTGGCAAGAAGATGACCGTCTTCATTGACGACATCAACATGCCCACGATCAACGAGTGGGGAGACCAAGTGGCCAATGAGATCGTCCGTCAGCTGATGGAGATGAAGGGTTTCTACAACCTAGAGAAGCCTGGAGACTTCGTCAACATTGTCGACGTGCAGGTAGGCCGGGCATTTGAAGTGACTTGACCTAGATTAGCTGATCCAATTACGTTGTTAACTGCTACTACTCGCATTCAATTAGTTCCTGGCTGCCATGATCCAACCAGGAGGAGGCCGTAATGACATCCCACAGCGTCTGAAACGCCAGTTCACCATCCTGAACTGCACGTTGCCATCGAACGCCTCCATTGACAAGATCTTTAGCGTGATTGGCTGCGGTCATTACTGCTCCGAGAGGGGATTCAGCACAGATGTAAGTCTTGACCAATCATGGGCCCAGAAACTGAGGAAAATGGATGGGAATAACTAAGGAGAGAATATTCTCTTTAGGTGCGAGAGATGGTGAGCAGGTTGGTTCCAGTGACACGACGACTCTGGCAGCTGACGAAGATCAAGATGCTGCCCACACCGGCCAAGTTCCACTACATCTTCAACTTGAGAGATCTGTCACGCATCTGGCAGGGCATGATCAACACGACCAACGACGTTGTGGTGTCACAGGAAATCCTCCTTGGCCTGTGGAAGCACGAGTGCTGTAGAGTGATTGCCGACAGGTACGCGAAGACAGATCCAATACGAAATAGCCACTCCTTCCAGATCAATTTTGCTGTGAATTTTGATGATTATGACATTGTGACTTAATGGTATGATGACATCGTGACATTATGCTATTATGACATCGTGACATTATGCTATTATGACATTGTGACATTATGCTATTATGACATTGTGACATTATGACAATTGTCACGCTGCATTTGATAATGTTTATAGATTCACTCACACTGACGACTACAACTGGTTCACAAAAACGTTAGGTAGAGTAGCTATCGAGGAATTCGGCGACGACTATGCCCCTCAGGTTGACAAAACCGAATACTATGTTGATTTCTTGAGGTATAAATCGTGTGCGGCCTTGACAGTGTGTTGCACTCGGCTACTAATCAACCACAACAACAACCCTTTTGGTTTCTACTTTTCTGTTTTACGTTGTGTAGTGTATTTAACCTGACATGTGCACGCTCTTTGGTAAGGAGTGTAGGCCATGTCGAGTGTGCATCTCACCCCTTTCTAAGCTTTCACTAATCATTTGTCTTAACACTGCCTCACCTAGGTTTACCACCTATGACGATGCGCGATGGATGGATAAGACCATATCTCGCATCGTCTCGGAGGATCTCGGTGAAGACCTGTTACAGTGTTTGTCCCACACACATTGGTTCTGTCATTTCCTCAGGTAGAATTAATCTAACCACCAGCACTTTCACTGCCATTGTTTCACTTTCCACACTGCCATGATATCATCAGTAATGGATGGACATTCGAGAACCGGTATTGTGAATGAACGTCATAGACTGCTCCCAGCTATAAGTGATAGAATAAAATCCGAGTGCGAGATGTTAAAACCAGAAATCACAGCAAAAATAATTGTTTTACAGAGTAGATTATGACGATTTGGGATTACCATAAAACAGGAATTGTTTTAATTTCTGACTGATCACACAAATTGAACTTGTATTTATCTGTCCAATTAATTGATTATAAACTAGTTGCAAGAAATGCAAAAGTATATTTTCACGCAATCTTTTGTGACCGATGAAATTGCAAAATTTATGCTAGCAAAAATTTTCTGCATTACAGTACGTTATCATGTTTTCTCAATCTATGTCATCATCATTAATAATACTGGTTCTGCGTCGCGTATTCCCCCCCTCCCGTCACTGTAATCGAGAAATCTGTTGTGTACCATTCAGGGACTTTGACCCGGAGGCTGCCATGTACAATTAAGTATTCTCGTGTTATTTTGAGTGTACCGAGAGCTCTGTATTATTCTCTTGGTTCAATCGTCATCATGTATGCTCCTATCTCTTTACTTTCCTTTAGTTCATTCACTTTGATCTCGATGCTTTATATACTAAACATATTTCACTTTCGCAGTTTTTGAGTGCTCAAAACATGTGTTAGATTTCGTTGTTTCAGGGGTTACACAAGCTATTGTATCTTATTGTTGTCTTGTTATTACAGGGATGCGCCAGAGGCAACAGGAGAAGAACCAGAAGACGCTGATTTCGACATGCCCAAGCTGTACGAGCCTGTGAGTTCCATAACTACCATTGCTCCACTTGCATTTCGCAGTCATCCATGAACTATTTCGTTTTTCTGTAGATTGCCTCCTTTGATCAGCTGGAGGAGCGACTTCTGATGTTCATGGGGCAGTACAACGAAGCCATCCGTGGCGGAAACATGGATCTGGTCTTCTTCCAAGACGCCATGACTCATCTGGTCAAGATATCTCGTATCATCAGAACTCCTCGAGGCAACGCCTTGCTGGTGGGAGTCGGAGGCAGCGGTAAACAGTCTCTCACTAAACTGGCATCGTTCATCGCCGGCTACAAGACATTCCAGATAACCTTGACCCGGTATGGTATAGCAGCCTCTGTTTGAGACTGACAGACTTCTCTCACTGTTGTCATAATTGCACACATTTATATAACCTCAGATCCTACAATACCTCAAACCTGATGGAGGACCTCAAGTACCTGTACCGGACTGCCGGGCAAAACGGCAAAGGAATCACCTTCATATTCACCGATCAGGAGATCAAGGAGGTGAGGCATGTCGCCTGTTCTATATCCGCAGCAGACGGCAGTCATTGACAGAATTGATTCATCGGTCTCCAACAGGAGGGCTTCCTCGAGTATCTGAACAACGTCCTGTCATCGGGAGTGGTCTCCAACTTATTCGCTCGAGACGAGATGGATGAGATCCTGAACGAGCTGGTGCCGATAATGAAGAAGGAGTACCCGAGAAGACCGCCATCTATAGAGAACCTGAACGAGTACTTCCTGTCCCGAACTCGACAAAACCTGCACGTCTGCCTCTGCTTCTCACCCGTAAGTGACTCAGAAACATTGATGTCGAGATAGATAGCAGCGCTCCCAGTATATACTCTGGATATATGAATGTATTTATATGAAGTCTATTTGATACGATGAGGCTATTTGGTAGGTGGGAGAGAAGTTCCGCAGCCGAGCACTGAAGTTCCCAGGACTGATATCTGGCTGCACAATGGACTGGTTCCAGCGATGGCCTAAAGATGCCCTCATTGCTGTAGCCAATCACTTCCTCAGCAAGTACGACATGGTGTGTACTGAGGATGTCAAGAAACAGGTCATACACACAATGGGTACCACACACGATGGCGTGGCCGAGAGCTGCGTGGAGTACTTCCAGAGATACAGGAGGTACGTAGATCGTAAACAGTTGGATGGAATTATTACTAACTGCAAAGCAGACGATTGAACTTAGCTTTCTCTTACAGATCGACTCACGTCACTCCCAAGTCCTACCTGTCATTCTTGGCTGGCTACAAGGACGTCTACAGTCTCAAACGGAAAGAGATCGAGGAGCTGGAGCATAGGATGAACACTGGTCTTGACAAGCTCATTGAAGCCGCGGAGCAAGTGACTGAGCTCGCAAAAGAGCTGGCTGTCAAAGAGAAAGACCTCGCTGTCGCATCAGCAAAGGCAGAGGAAGTACTGAAAGAAGTGACCAAGTCAGCAGCTGCTGCTGAGAAGGTCAAGAACCAAGTGCAGAAGGTCAAGGACAAAGCTCAAAGTATTGTCGATAGCATAGACATCGAGAAGAAGGTAAGAGACTGTAAAAATATTCTAGGGCGAATGAATGTGTGCATATTATCATTCTCCTCTCTGTTCTGCCTAGGTTGCTGAAGAGAAGCTGGCCGTTGCCAAGCCTGCACTGGATGAGGCGGAGGCAGCGCTGAACACAATAAAACCGGCTGATATTGCCACTGTCCGTAGGCTGGGAAAACCACCGCACTTAATCATGAGAATCATGGACTCCTGCCTCCTGCTCTTCCAGAAGAGGCTGGATCCTGTCCAGAAGGATGCGGAGAAGGAGAATGCAATCAAACCATCATGGACCGAGTCTCTGAAAGTCAGTGTTTAACTATGGAAATGTGCCACTTCTCAGACTACTGGCTGGGATACTGTGCTCTAAATTGAGATGTTTTATTGCAGCTGATGTCGCAAGGTGGCTTCCTCCAGTCTCTCATGACTTTCCCCAAAGACACCATAAATGACGAGGTGGTAGAGCTTCTAGAGATCTACTTCCAAGCTGAGGACTACAACATGGAGACCGCCACTAAAGTCTGCGGTAACGTCGCTGGCCTATGCTCCTGGACGAAATCCATGTCCATCTTCTTCGGAATCAACAAAGAAGTTCTGCCTCTGAAGGTATACATCTGTCATGTACATTCTCATGCCAGCGCTCTCTTGTGAAGGAGAACAGGAAATATGAGTTGGATTCAAGCAACTTATATACTGAGTATACGTCAGCATGTAGTTCCTTGGTCGGAGTGTGGTTTTTATTTCAGCAATGCAGGCAGCAGGTATTGTTTCTATGTCAATGACCTACATGTAGAAATCGCTATGTTCACTTCTACAGGCCAATCTGGCGGTTCAGGAGGCACGTCTGGCGGCGGCCATGGCTGACCTGGAGAAGGCTCAGGCTCAGCTAGACGAGAAGCAGAAGGAGTTGGATGCAGTCCAGGCAATGTATGACAAGGCCATGAGAGAGAAGCAGGCACTCATCGACGACGCAAATACTTGCAGGCGAAAGATGGGAGCCGCGTCTGAACTGATCAGCGGCCTCGGAGATGAAAAGATCAGGTTACTACAACCTCCTAGTTTTCCATCCAGTTTTCCAACTCTTCGACAGCAATCCTAACGAAGCCATTTTGTTTACAGATGGACAGAGCAGAGCAAGGAGTTTAGGGCTCAGTTGGGAAGGCTGGTGGGAGACGTGTTCCTCTCCTCTGCATTCCTCTCCTACTCCGGTCCCTTCAACCAAGACTTCAGAAACTTGCTCAACAAGAACTGGCAGAAGGAGCTGAAGAGCAGGAAGATACCATTCACTGCAGACCTGAACATCATCTCCATGCTCGTGCCGGCCACAACGGTAAGAATTCATTCAGATATCAGTCATGCCTGTTCGTCTCTAGTAGTCACATGACCCAAGTCGTGCTGATGCAGGTATCGGAATGGAATCTTGAGGGGCTGCCGAGTGACGAGCTCTCGACCCAGAACGGAATCATTGTCACCAAAGCCTCCCGGTACCCGCTGCTCATAGATCCTCAGGGCCAGGGCAAGATATGGACCAAAAACCGTGAGCAGAAGAACGATCTGCAGCTGACAAACCTCAATCACAAATACTTCCGTCAGCATCTGGAAGACGCTCTGTCGCTGGGCAGACCTCTGATGATTGAAGACATCGGTACGGACTCATTCCTATGAAATATCAGCAGTAATTATGTAATTGATGATGTCATGCCTGAGCTCTGGTTTTAGCTGAGGAGCTAGATCCAGCATTGGACAACGTTCTGGAGAAGAACTTCATCAAGTCTGGATCTACATTCAAAGTCAAAGTAGGAGACAAGGAGGTGGATGTCATGAATGGGTTTAAACTAGTCATCACTACCAAACTACCCAACCCATCGTACACTCCAGAGATCTCTGCCAGGACGGCCATCATCGACTTCACTGTCACCATGAAGGTATCTAGCAGTTACATGTTCCTCTGGGTTGAGTTGAACGGGATCTCTGTCTACCTGCGACAGGTTTTATCGCCTCCTTCCTTGCCTATAAATCAGAGATCTCAACTGTTCAGATTTTTGCACTTGTTCGGATGTTCGGCCTAGATTTCTCTTGTGTTCGGATTTCCCTAGATCTGTTCAGATTTTTCCTCTGATGTTCGGATTTTTGCAAATCGAGAGTAGAAAATAATGAGAAAAGCTGCGCTCTCCCTGATGTCGTCAGAGATCATCCACATGCCGATGATCTCTGATGTTTTCAAGTTCAACTCCAGCTTTACCAGTTACTAATGGAATTTCGAGGCCGAGCCGTGGTAATTGAAATAACAGATGATGACTGCTCATTGCACTATCATAGGTGGTGTATGTTTCGCACTACCAATATTGCTCCTGCCCATCAGAGGCCCTGTCCTCATCTCTCTCTCTTTCGTTCTCCCTCCCTCTTGCTCTCTACCCACCTACTTCCTTCTCACCCCTCTATCTCTCTACCTACCTATTTCCCTCTCCCTCCCTCCTTCCCTCCATTACCTTCTCCCTACTTCCACCACTCACTCTCTCTCTCTCCCTCTCTCCCCTTCACTCCTTTCTCCCCTCTCCCCATCGCTTCTTTCTCTCCTCTCTACCTCTCTCCCTCCACCTCACCCTTTCTCTTTCAAGTATGTGAGTGGTGATGAGATGGCTAACGTTTTTAAGTTCTAGAACACCATGAAACATGCGCTCAGAGTGTTGAAATTGTAGAAATTTTGCGGGGGAGGACCCCCAAATCTCCCCCCTCTAGTTGAACGGGTGCCACCACAGCCCTTTTAGTGCCATTCCATGCACCTTCACTGCACTCAGGTGCTGCGCTGTTAGGATTTTTTGGGTTGACAGGCTGAGACCCCTGCTATAAAGACAGTGGAAAAAGAAAATTTTAGAAATTCAGGTATGAAGTTTCTTGGTTGACTGAAAATTGGCAAAACACTATTGGGAAAATATACGTTGGATGTGTTTTATTTTACTATTTCACTGAGTAGTTCATTAATTGGCAAGGATTTGCCATCCTTCAGCACGGTTGTACAATAGTTTGTACACTGCTCGTGAGATAAAAACGAAAAAGAAAGCTCTCCGTGGCGGGGAATCGAACCCCGGTCTCCCGCGTGACAGGCGGGGATACTTACCACTATACTACCACGGATTTGCTGAGTACTGTATGCTTTAAGAACGTTTTTAAATATATCAATGTTTATATAAGCGCGTTCGTTCGATGTGTGAGCAGTGATGCGGGCAGGAAAACTTGCTCTCCCAATGGCGGCAGGTTGAGGTGACCGTCTGTTGTGCTGTTGCATGAGATGATAGCATTTCTCTGCAAGGGTGAACGTGACTGACGCTCTAGCTCAGTAAAAAATCTGCCTCAACTATTTTTGGTCACCTAGTAGTAAATAGATGAAGAAACCACTACCGCACTCATCACACAGCCACGCAAACCCCAGTCGGCATCACTAAACAATCGGTTATGCAGTCAACAGATGCAGGTTGCCCTTCGGACTGCTTGTTGATGCGCTGGGCACCTACCCATGGGTGATTCCTGGTAAAATCATTAGCTGCCGAACTAGGGGGCTGGCTCAACACAATTGTATTGCCACAACTCTGCTAACATGGAGTAGCCAAGCTATGGGCCATGAGTCATGTGGCTGTCTATGTTTGTACTTTAGATTAGAACTTAGAAGAATACTATGAATGAATATGTGCGATATTGTTCTTCCCTTCTCAAGTACATGTAAGAAATGCCATGCTGTAACAGGGACTGGAAGACCAACTCCTGGGTCGTGTCATACTGACTGAGAAGGCAGAGTTGGAAGCAGAGCGGACAAAGCTAGTGGAGGATGTAACTGCTAACAAGAAGAAGACCAAGGAGTTAGAGGACAATCTCCTCTACAGGCTGACCAGCACACAGGTATGGCAGGCGGCCGTGTATACGCCTCAGGCATGCTAACCAGAACATCTTAAATATCATGCAATATTTCAGGGCTCCTTGGTGGATGACGAAGACTTGATCAATGTACTGCATGTGACCAAGGCCACGGCTCTGGACGTGAGCCAGAAACTACAGATCGCCGCTGAGACCGAAATCAAGATCAACGAGGCGAGAGAGGAGTTCAGACCGGTGGCAACGAGGGGCAGCATTCTGTACTTCCTCATCTCTGAGATGGCCATGGTGAACGTCATGTACCAAACGTCGCTAAAACAGTTCCTCGGGCTGTTTGACCACTCGATGGCGAAGTAAGTTACTGTCGGGGATCGTGTAGTTATCAACGCAGTAACGCTGATAGTGTGCTGACAGTGGGGTATGCACTGAGATTTTCGTAATGATTGCAGGTCCCAGAAGTCACCAATACCGCAGAAGCGTATCGCCAATATCATAGAGTACCTGACGTTTGACGTCTGGAGATACGCGGTGAGAGGTCTTTACGAGGAGCATAAGTTCATGTTCACCCTTCAACTGGCCCTCAAGATTGACCAACAGGTAAACTCGGAGAGTGATCCCATTTCACTGTGTGTTTGAGTGTGTCTCAACGCGATATCTAAAACGTATTTTAATTTTCAGACCGGTAAAGTGCGACACGATGAGTTCTTGACGTTCATCAAGGGCGGAGCCTCGCTTGACCTAAATGTCGTACAGCCCAAACCCAGTAAATGGATCCTTGACCTGACGTGGCTGAATCTGGTGGAACTGAGTAACCTACACCAGTTCTCAGGAATCCTCGATCAGGTAGGCATGTTCAGAGAGACGTAAGATACCTCCTTATGGTCGATTTCATGCTCTCCGTGACGTGACATGACAAGTCTCCCGCATTTTTGCAGTCAGATTTTTGGGCTAAACTTGCTATTATTAGTTCCCTAATGTTTTCTGTGGATTATCGGTTAGATCTTGTTGAGCTGAGCTCAAATATGGCAAAATCTTAGTTGCACGGATAGGGGTTCTGAGTTATGTCTTCTCAAAGTTCAGAAAAACTGAATCCCTGGTATTTCTGGTCCTACAATTTGTCATCTATGTCTGCGTTGTGATTCCAGATCGCTCGCAATGAGAAGCAGTGGAGGCAGTGGTTCGACAAGGACGCTCCAGAGGAGGAAGTGATTCCCGATGGCTACAACAATTCACTGGATGTGTTCAGACGTCTGCTGCTAGTGAGATCGTGGTGTCCTGATCGTACGATGTTCCAAGCGAAGAAGTACGTATCGGACACCTTGGGTGACAAGTATGCGGAAGGTACGGAATATTCCCAATCTATTATCGCAGACTCAGTGTAGGTAAGTAGGTCACTAGCGAGAGGTCATGCTGTAGGAGTGATCCTCGACCTGGAGAAGATGTGGGAGGAGTCGACTAGCCGCACGCCCATACTCTGCCTGCTATCCATGGGCTCTGACCCTACTAACAACATCGAGGCTCTGTCCAAGAAGCTGAAGATAGAGTACAGGGCGATATCTATGGGCCAAGGTCAGGAAGTACACGCTAGACGACTCATCCAGCAGGTATGATACTGCATTAATTATCAGACGCACTGGTCCTTTTGACAGATGGTACTGGACTTGTATGAAATCTACCAGTGTGATGTTCTCTCTCCACTGTGGGAGTAGTGTCATTAACAGCAGATAGTTAGGAAAAATTCAATCTGTGAGAAATAGAACATTCATAGTATATGACTGACACTGTCATGCATACATGTAAAGCCATCTATGCGCAACATATGTAAAACTAAAGTGGCTTGTCTTTGCTGTGTGTAGTTTTCAAATTCGTATCACAACCACAGAAAGTGTTACGATCAGTTTATTACTGGTGTATCTCTGAGCACGCAGTCGTTCCATAGCGTAGTGCTGCAAAAAAAGATTTGTCAGAAGTGGGATTTGAACCCACGCCCACATTCGTGGACCAGAACACTGTGACATTGATTCAATGTAAGGCTAAGCCTTGAGTCTGGCGCCTTAGACCACTCGGCCATCCTGACATGTTGAGAGCTCGAGCGATAAAACTTATTTATTAAAGCTACAGTGTATTGCACCATCTCCCTATCATTTTCGAGAGCAGTTTCTGCTGAGGCCTCGTACTCCTAGACACGCTGAGCTTGTACTTGTACACTACTAGTACTAGGTAACGTGACCGCCAGATCATGGCGATGGTGCCGTTGTTATTAGTAATCACCTGAGGGGAAATTAATGTGATAATTCTCGCCGACAGTGCTTCGCCAATGGAGGATGGCTGCTGCTGCAGAACTGCCACTTGTCACTGGACTATGTGGCCGAGGTTCTGGATCAGATAGTGGAGGCCGAGTCGGTTCATGATGAGTTCAGGCTCTGGGTCACTACCGAGGTACACAAGAAGTTCCCGATCAGCTTCCTCCAGGTAGGCCGCCATTATCTCATAGAGGGTGCTATTCGCCGTCATGCATCTTACTATCTTGGCTCCCTGACTACGGTCTATACCTTTTACTTCCAGAACGCTATCAGGTTCACCAATGAGCCACCGCAAGGTATCAAGGCTGGTCTGAAGAGGACATACGCAGGCCTGAGCCAAGACTACCTCGACATTTCTACCACCATGCAGTGGAAGCCAATGCTCTACGCTGTGTCCTTCCTACACACCACAGTGCAGGTACATATGAGTGTGAGGCAGTGTGTAAGTACGTACTCTACTAGCGCGAGGCTGTGTGTATGTACATACTCCATGGGTGAAAGCATGAGGCTCTGTGAGAGATGGTGTCTAGCAGTTTAGTTGTATTTCTCTTGAGATAGACTGACTGTGAAATGGAATGACAGCAATGTTATCGCGATGGTATGACATTGCTATCTCGTTGTACAAGATGGAGAAAACTGGACTAATACTTGTTCTCTCCACATTTTAGGAGCGACGAAAGTTTGGACCGCTGGGTTGGAACATACCATACGAGTTCAATGCTTCTGACTTCAATGCTAGTATCCAGTTTGTACAGAACCACCTGGACGACATGGATCCCAAGAAGGTCTGTCTGTCTGTCTGTCACTCCGCCGTTACTGTGCCTGTGAAGTGATTCAGAGTGAGTGAACATATCACTCGTGGATTGCAGGGTGTGAGTTGGAGTACCGTTCGGTACATGTTTGGAGAGATACAATATGGCGGCCGTGTGACGGATGACTATGACAAGCGTCTGCTGAACACGTTCTGTCGCACCTGGTTTGGCGAGCACATGTTCACCAACAACTTCTGCTTCTACAAGGGCTACCCGATACCAAAATGCAATAAACTCGATGAGTACTTCACCTTCATTACCAACCTGCCAATGGTTGACACCCCAGAGGCTTTTGGCCTTCACCCTAACGCCGACATCACGTAAGTCGCGATGGCTGCCACTTTGAATAATGTACATTTGTCTGGTTTTGTATCTGCATTTTTAGTGAAGTGAATGGTGCATGGTGGGATGTTGTATAGTTTACTTGCTGTCGTACTGTATGACAAGATGGCTTCCCATTGGTCAATCTCTCTCTCTCTCTCTCTCACTCAATAAAAAACAAAAAAAAAAAAATATATATATATATATATCTATAAAAGAAAAAAAAAGGAAGAGT
>ERZ1740065.1026-NODE-1026-length-16247-cov-5.728693_pt1 | contig 16247 bp, 14 predicted proteins | sample MGYA00581738_ERZ1740065 | MGnify/ENA primary metagenome ERZ1740065 (study PRJEB43018, sample SAMN04849749) | marine metagenome | isolation source: floating plastic debris | place: Pacific Ocean | collected 2008-09-01 | study: EMG produced TPA metagenomics...
CGGATATCATTGTCTTCGATATCCCACTTCTGTTTGAAACCGGCAGCGATGCGGAAATGAATGCTGTTGCCTGCGTCACGGTCCCGGCCGATGTGCAGGAGCAGCGGGTTCTGGAACGCGGCACCATGACCCGCGCAGATTTTGAAAAAATCCGCGCCAAGCAGATGCCGAATGAGGAAAAATGCGCCCGGTCCGATTTCGTCATCGTCACGGATACGGTTGAACATGCCCGCGCACAGGTTCAGGATGTGATCAGACAGATCAGGGAAAGAATGCGCGATGCGTGAGGTTGTGCTCGACACGGAAACCACCGGTTTTGACCCCGAAACCGGCGACCGTATCGTCGAGATCGGGGCGGTGGAACTGATGGGCCACATGGCCACGGGCAAGACCTACCATCAGTATATCAACCCCGAACGCAGCATGCCCGAAGAAGCCTTTCAGGTGCATGGGCTGGGCGATGATTTCCTGCGAGACAAACCCAAGTTTGCGCAGATCGGCCAGGCATTTCTGGATTTCATTGGTGACGCGAAGCTTGTCATTCACAATGCATCCTTCGACATCAAGTTCCTGAATGCCGAGCTGAAATGGATGGGTCTGCGGCAAATCCCGTGGGAGCAGGCCATCGACACGCTGGAAATCGCACGTAAACGGTTTCCGGGCTCACCCGCCTCGCTGGATGCGCTGTGCCGGCGGTTCAACATCGACAATTCGTCGCGCACCCTGCACGGCGCGTTGCTCGACAGTGAAATCCTGGCAGAGGTCTATCTGGAGCTCATCGGTGGGCGACAACCTGATTTTGGCCTGTCGAGCGTGACGCGGAACACCTCCGGCACCGGGGGAGAGGATTGGACCCCGCGGCCACGGCCAACACCGCTGGCGTCACGTCTGTCCGAAAAAGAGGCCGCCGCCCATGCCGATTTCGTGGCGAAACTGGGCGACGACGCGGTCTGGCTGAAATCCTGAAACTCAGGCGTCCATCTTGGGCTGTTCTTCGGACTGACGCCGCGCCAGCTCGTTGCGGTAGAGCGACAGGAAGTCGATGTTTTCCAGGTTCAGCGGCGGGAAGCCACCGTCCCGGGTGACATCGCTGACCACCCGGCGCAGGAACGGGAAGATCATCCGCGGGCATTCGATCAGCAGGAACGGGTGCAGTTGGTCTTCGGGCACGTTGTCGATGTGGAAGATACCGGCATAGTCGATTTCGAGCACGAAAAGCGTGGCATCGCCATCCTTGGCCTTGGAGGTCACGTTCAGCTTGATCGAGGTTTCGTACTGGCCTTCGGTGCTGCGTTTCTTCGCGTCCAGATTGACCTGCACCTGAACGTCCGGGGTCACATCGGCGGGCGCGCCCTTTTGCGCCATGATGTTTTCAAAGGACATGTCTCGAATGAATTGGCCAAGAACCCGCATTTGCGGCCCTTGCTGTTGTGCTTCGGCTTCAGCCATCGGTGTCTCCTACCGTGAATATGAAATCGGGCGAGCCTTACCAGCTTGGTCCTGGGTTCTCAATGGTCGGTCCACTTGGACGGGCGGCTGACCCGGTCACGATCCGGTTGCACCTCGGAATACTCGCCGTCAATGACATCGCCTTGCGCAGGTCTGCGCCGAGGGCCGGTCTCGAACGTCTGGATTTTGACACGCGCCCGAATGGCCTTGAAGAGCGCGATGCGCACGGATGGCACCAATAACAGGAAGCCGACCGCATCCGTAAAAAAGCCCGGCGTCAGCAGCAACGCGCCGGAAAACAGGATCATCGCACCATGTACCAGGGGTTCCGTCGGGTCCTGCAGATCGGAGAAAGATGACCGGAGCTGGCCGATCGCCAGAAGGCCCTGATTGCGCACCAGCCAGGTCCCCGCAATGGCCGTCAGCACCACCGTCACCAGTGTCCAGCCAAGCCCGATGGCGCCGCCGATTTGGATAAACAGCGTGATTTCGATCAGCGGTACCGCAAGAAAAGCGATAAATAGCCACATTTTGGTGCTTCCTTTCATGGAGCGTAGAGTGGACTTGCGCAGGCCTGACACCTACATAAGGGGGATAAACGCCTGTTTCCATGATTTACCCCACATGAGGTCCCTATGAATTCGTCTCTGATACAGCTTTTGGTGCTGGCCGGCATCGCTGTTTTTCTGATTCTGCGACTCAGGAACGTGTTGGGGACACGGGACGGGTTTGAACAGCCCCCCTTGCCAAAGCCGCAGGCGCGCGGGCGGTCCGGCCCCGATTTCGAGGTCATTGAGGGCGGACCGGATCTCGATATCGTGGATCACGTGGAAGAGGACAGCGACGCGGCCAAGGCGCTGGCCTCGATGAAACGAATCGAGCCCTCGTTCAACGTGACCGATTTTCTCGGCGGCGCGCGCAGCGCCTACGAGATGATTGTCATGGGATATGAAACCGGCGAGCTTTCGGACATTCAGCCGTTCCTGGCGGAAGACATCTACGAATCCTTTGTCGATGGCATTGCGGCACGTGAAGATCAGGGTCTGACGGTGGAATCGAATTTCATCGGTGTCCGCGAACTGAAACTCATGGATGCCACTTTTGACGATGCCACGCAGGAAGCGGAGCTGACCATCCGGTTCGTGGCTGAACTCTCCTCTGTCGTGCGCAATGCCGAAGGCGAAGTCGTGGATGGCAGCGCCAAGGAGATCAAACGCCAGAAGGATACCTGGGCCTTTGCCCGCACAATGGGATCGGATGATCCGAATTGGTTGCTTGTTTCCACAGACGCATGAAGTCTGCCGTCGCGGCGGTACTTCTGGCAGGGGTGTTCGGCATGACCAGCCCCGCCAATGCTGAAACGCGCATAGAGGTCTTGTCCTTCGATGATCTCGACGGCTGGTCAGAGGACGATCACACCGCCGCTTTCGACACCTTTCGCAACACCTGTCAGGATATGGACGATCCCGATTGGCGCGCGGTTTGCGCCTATGCGACGTCCGAGCCGGATCCGAAATCCTTCTTCGAGCTTCTGTTCCGTCCGGTCCTGATGGAGGACGGGGATCCTGCCCTGTTCACCGGCTATTTCGAACCTGAGCTGAACGGGTCCCGCCAGCGCAGTGGACGCTATCGCTATCCGCTCTACGCGATGCCGCCCGAGGCGAAGGACACCGTGCTGTGGTATTCGCGCCGCCAGATCCTTGACGGACAGCTGCTGCAGGGGCGCGGATTGGAGATTGCCTGGGTCGATGACCCGGTTGAGCTGTTCTTTCTGCAAATCCAGGGATCGGGCCGCGTGAACCTGCCCGATGGCGGCAAGCTGCGCGTCGGATATGCCGGGGCCAATGGGCATACCTATCGCTCCATCGGGGCGGAACTTGTGCGGCGCGGAACTTATGCCGCGCATCAGGTCAGCGCGGATGTGATCAAGAACTGGGTGCGGCGCAACCCGGCCGCCGGGCGCGAGCTTCTGTTTCACAATCCGTCTTACGTGTTTTTTCGCGAGGTGAGCGAGGTGCCTGCGGACAAGGGCCCGCTTGGCGCGATGAACCGCTCGGTCACGCCAATGCGCACCATCGCGGTGGACCCGGCCTTTGTGCCGCTGGGTGCCCCCGTCTGGATCGAGAAGGATGGCAAGAAGCCTCTGCGGCGCCTGATGATCGCGCAGGATACCGGCTCTGCCATCAAGGGGGCGCAACGGGCGGATGTCTTTTTCGGTACCGGTGACAAGGCCGGTCGCGCCGCGGGGAAACTGAAGGATCCCGGACGCATGGTCGTGCTGCTGCCGATTCAACGCGCCTATGCCATGGCGCCGGAGGGGGCGCTGTGACACGGCGCAAACTGTCCGCCGAGGAAGCAGCTCTTTGGCGGAAAGTGACGGAAAGGACCGAAGCGCTCGAACATCGCCAGACCTTTGACCCGGCGGCCTTTGCGCCGCAGCCGAAACCAAAACGCACGGAAGCGCCCAAACCGGACTTCGGCAAACTCGCCACGGGGTTTCCGGCAAAACCCGAGCCGCGCAAGAACAGTTTCGATTTGACCCCCTCCCTGCCTGACCGCTTGCGCCGCGCACCTGTGCAGATGGATCAGAAGACCTTTGGCAGGATGAAGCGCGGCAAGCTGAAGCCCGAAGGGCGTATCGATCTGCACGGCATGACGCTCGACCGGGCGCATGGGGCGCTGACCCGTTTCATCCTCTCGGCACAGGGGTCCGGCAAACGGCTGGTGCTGGTGATCACCGGCAAGGGCAAGAACCGGGATGAAGGCGGCCCGATCCCGGTGCGGCACGGCGTTCTGCGCCATCAGGTGCCGCAATGGCTCAGCGTGCCGCCGCTGGCTTCCGTTGTGATGCAGGTGAGCGAAGCGCATATCAGCCACGGTGGGGGCGGTGCGTATTACGTCTATCTCAGGCGGCAGCGGTAGGCAGATCGCGCTGGTAGCGCAGGATGCCAAGACCGGCGAGACCTGCCCCTGCACAATAGAAGATCGCGATAGGGATCATCTGCTCGGGGAAAGTGATCCCCAGATCGATCAGCGCCCCGGTGATCCCTGGCCCGATGGCCGACCCGAAAACCATCAGCGCGGCGGCTGCGGCTTTGATCGCCCCCAGATGGCGGGTGCCGTAAAACACCGCCCAAAAGGCTGTTATGGCGGTGGCCTGCATGCCCTGCCCAATGCCGAAAATCACCAGGCCGACGCCGGCCATGAAAATACTGTCGGCCACGGCCAGAACCAGAAAGGACACGCCGAAGGGGATCATCTGAAACGGGACAATCCATTTTACGCCAAAGCGGTCAACGGCCCAGCCGGTGATGAAGGTGAAGGCGATGGTGGACGCCGTGTAGACGGGCATCAGGGCCACATAGGACACCAGGCTCCAGCCTTTGACCTCGGTCAGATGGACCTGCTGAAAAAACAAAGCTGTTCCCCAGGCCGCAGGGCCCAATATCAATGGGATCAGCATGTAAAAGAGCGGATGGCGCAACAGATCGCCCCGCGTCCAATGCCGCCCGCCCATACCAAGGCTTTGCGTGTCCTCGGACATGGATTGTGGCGTGCGTTCCTGCCGCAGAAGGGCCTGCATGACCGGAATGACGATCAGGACGCAGATCGCCGCCACCACCCAAAGGCTGCGCCAGTCGAATCGCACCAGCAGCGCCACGAAGACAACGGGCAGAACCGCCTGTCCCACGGCGAACCCCATGGAAGAGAGCGAAATCGCCCGCCCCCGCGCCGCCACGAACCAGCGTGACATGGCTACCGCGCCCAGTTGCGACATCATGCCCTGCCCTGTCAGCCTGAGGGCAAAGACAACCGCGATCAGAAGAAACCCATTCGGCACCAAGGCCATGGCGAAGCAGGCGAGCGCCAGCAAGACCATCACGCCAAGCGACAGATGCCGCACGCGGAACCGGTCCGTCAGTGCCCCCGCCCAGATCATCGCAATTGCGGACAGCGTTGTCCCGATGGTGTAGATCCCGCCCCACTGCCCATCGCTCAGGCCAAAGCTGCCTTTGATCTCACCGGCAAAGAGCGAGATGAAATAGGTCTGCCCGAAGGACGACGTAAAGGTCAGCAGGAATCCTGCCAGCAGAAACAGCCGGTTGTCGATGAGGAAACGGATGTAGCCCATTTGTCCCGTGTCGCAGGCGCGTGCCGGGAAGGAAAGGCTTAAAGCACGTAGCGGCTGATATCCGTGGATTTCGTAAGTTCACCGAGGTTCTTGTCGACAAACTCGGCGTTCACGACGATTTCGTCACCCGCCTGATCCGGCGCGTTGAAGGACAGTTCTTCGAACACCCGCTCCATCACGGTGTAAAGCCGCCGCGCGCCGATGTTTTCAACGGATTGGTTCACATCCGCCGCGATCTTGGCAAGGGCCGCAATGCCTTCGGGCTCAAAGGTCACGGTGACGTCCTCGGTCCCCATGAGCGCGGTATATTGCAGCGTCAGAGCGTTGTCGGTCTCCGTCAGGATACGGACAAAATCCTCTTCCGTCAGCGCGCGCAGCTCCACCCGGATCGGCAAACGCCCCTGAAGTTCGGGCAACAGGTCGGATGGCTTGGCGATATGGAAGGCGCCGGACGCGATGAAGAGCACGTGGTCGGTCTTGACCGGCCCGTGTTTCGTGCTGACGGTGGTGCCTTCGATCAAAGGCAGCAGATCGCGCTGTACCCCTTCCCGGCTGACATCGCCGCCGCGCGCATCGGACCGGGCGCAGACCTTGTCGATCTCGTCGAGAAAGACGATACCGTTCTGCTCGACGGCTTCGATGGCCGCCTTGGTGACGGTTTCATCATCCAGCAGCTTGTCCGCCTCTTCTCCGATCAACACGTCGTAGCTTTCCGCGACCGACATGCGTTTGCGCGTGGTGCGCCCGCCCATGGCCTTGCCGAAGATATCGCCGAGGTTCAGCATGTTCATGCCGCCGGGCTGGCCGGGAATATCCATCATCGGAAAGGGGTTCGAGGTGTCCGCGATTTCGAGATCGATCATCTCGTCATCCAGCTCGCCGGCTTTCAGTTTCTTGCGAAACATCTCGCGCGTCCCTTCGCGGGCGTCTTCACCGGCAATCGCGTCGATCACCCGCTCTTCGGCGGCGTTGCGCGCATTGGCCTTGACGTCATCGCGCATGTGCTCGCGGGTCATGACGATGGCGCTGTCCACCAGATCGCGAATGATCTGCTCCACGTCCCGACCGACATAGCCGACTTCCGTGAACTTCGTCGCTTCCACCTTGAGGAACGGTGCGCGTGCGAGTTTCGCGAGACGGCGGCTGATTTCGGTTTTACCGACGCCGGTCGGCCCGATCATCAGGATGTTCTTGGGATAGACCTCTTCGCGCAGATCGTCACCCAGCTGCTTGCGCCGCCAGCGGTTCCGCAACGCCACGGCCACCGCGCGCTTGGCATCTTTCTGTCCAATGATGAACCGGTCGAGCTCGGAGACGATCTCGCGGGGGGTCAGGTCTGTCATGGCTTAGGCCCTTGTCATGTGAGAAGGAGGCAGGCGGTGCAGCGGCAGAAATCCGGGCATGATCGCCAGCAGGCGACCGCGAATTCTCTCCCAGCGGGCACCCAGGAACAGCAGCACGACGCCGAGGAAAAACACGGTGAATACCGCGCCGTCGCCCTCGAAAATCGTTGCGGTCAGGATCACGGTGTAGCCGATGGCGGCGATCAGGAAGGAGCGACGGTCGATCAAGATGGCGACCAGCGCAAAGAGGGTCAGTACCGCGACAAGCATGGCGTTGGACCAGCTTTCCTCGCGGTCGAGCAGGGTCAGCGCAATGGTATTCACCAGCGCGGGCGCGGCCACCACATGCAGCCAGAAGCCGTTGGCGCAGCGGCGTGTGACGCGGTGCGGATCGGACATGTCGAACATCATGGCGATGGCAAAGACAACAAGGCCCAAGACCAGCGTGATCCATGCAAAGGGACCACCGGCAGAGAGCAGGAAGAGCTGTTCGACCGACTGCGGGGAACCGCTGCTGTTGCCCGCAATCAGGATGGCGATCCCAAAACCCGCCAGGGCAATCAGCGACAAGGCGAACGGCACGCGAAAACGCAGCCAGAACGCCAGCAGCACCAGTGTCGCGAGGCTGAGCGGTAAAGGCAGGCTGCTGTTGTCGCCCTGCGCCACCATGAAGAGTTCCGAGAAGGCGCCCGCCATGCCGTAAGCGGCGTTCACTGCGAAAAGAATGGCGAGGGCGATGGCGGGCGCCACCATGCGCCTTTTGCGGATGAAGTATTCCGACAGCGCCCAAAGCACGGCTGCGCTGGCGATGCTTGAAACAATCAGCGTGTTTCTGGTGTTGAGCGGGTCACTGGTGATCCAGAAGGTCACCATGCCGATCCACCCGATGGCCAGAATTGCCATGCCGACCACGATGAAGATTTCGTTGAAACCGCGAAAAAGCTCGAAAGGTTCGTCACCGGGCGCGAGATTTTCGCGAGCCCCGCTGCGGCTGTGCGCAAGGGTCATCAGAGCCGCAGCCTGGGCCTCGGTCACGATACCGGCACTGACAGAGGCGCGAAGATCGTCCTTTTCGATCATGCGGAGATCGTCTCCACCGTCAGGTTGCCGTTTGTGTACACGCAGATGTCGGCGGCAATCGCCATCGCATCGCGCGCCACTTCTTCGGCAGAGCGTTTGCTGTCCATCAGCCCACGCGCCGCGGCAAGCGCAAAGTTCCCGCCAGAGCCGATGGCGGCCACGTCATGTTCCGGCTCCAACACGTCGCCTGCCCCGGTGATCACGAAAATATCCTTGCCGTCCGAGACGATCAGCATGGCTTCGAGTTTCTGCAGATACTTGTCCGTGCGCCAGTCCTTGGCCAGCTCAACACTTGCGCGGGCGAGCTGTCCGGGCGTCGCTTCCAGCTTGGCTTCCAACCGTTCCAGCAGGGTAAAGGCATCGGCGGTCGATCCGGCAAACCCGGCGACAACGTCAAAACCCCCGGGGCTCAACCGGCGCACCTTGCGCGCGGTCCCCTTGATCACCGTCTGTCCGAGGGACACCTGTCCATCTCCTGCAATGACAACCTCACCGGCTTTTTTCACCCCGATGATCGTGGTCCCGTGCCAGCCGGGGAAATCGTCTTGCGCCATGTGGGTCTCCTTTGTCGTGCTGCTCTATATGGCGCGGTGCTTTGAGGCGTACAAGGGCCGGTGTCCAGACCCGCTCACCGAAATGACAAAGGGCGCCTGGATCAGACGCCCTTCCATTCATGCCCGTGAAGCAGGGTTCAGATCGAGTCTTCGATCCAGCTCTGCAACGCGGCCTTCGGTTTTGCACCGGCCATGTTGGACACGACCTGACCATCCTTGAAGATGAACAGCGCCGGGATGCCACGTACACCCATTTGCGCGGGCGAATTCGGGTTCTCGTCCACGTTCACTTTGACGATCTTCACCTTGCCATCCATTTCGGCGGACAGCTCTTCGAGCGATGGGCCGATCTGCTTGCAGGGGCCACACCACTCCGCCCAGAAATCGACAACCACGGGGATGTCGGAATTCTTGACTTCGGAGTCGAATGTTTCGTCGGTTACAGCGAGGGTGGCCATCATGCTCTCCTGACAGGCTATGCTTGGACGGTGAACCTATGTAGCCCTCGGTCCGCCGTCAAGATGTTGCGCGCTTTCTAATGACCGCGTCACGATTTCGTGCGGTAGCATCATCAATCTCTGGGTTCGGGTCCACAGAATTGCGGTGTCGATCCGGTGGTTGGGATAGATGTGCGCCAGCGCCTCGGCATAGGCACCCATCTGTCGCAAAAGCCCGTCCGGACAGGCTTCGGGCGTGGATGGAACCACCCGGTTTGTCTTGAAATCGACGGCCAGGACATGATCGCGGGACACCACAAGCCGATCGATGACACCGGACAGGCGTTTGACCCCGAAAGGTGCGGTCACCGCCACCTCGGCCAGTGTGTCCCTGGCAAAAACCGGTGCGAGGTCTGAAGTTTGCAACACGGCCTGCGCTTCCGCATAGGCCTCTGCATGTTCCGCCTCCGCATCGGTTGCCTGCAGGGTCGCAGCGACCCGTTGCCATTGGGATGGATCGGCAGCGCTCAAATGCTCCAGGTAGAGGTGCACCAGCGTGCCATATGCCTTGGCCGCCGCTTCGTCCCTGCCGGTTTCGCCCGGCAAGGCCTTTGCACCGCCGAGATCGGAGGGAGACAGGGTTTCGGCCGGCAGCGGTTTCGGCGGCGCGCTGCGCTGGAACAACGGATCGAGGGTCACGCCCGGATCATCCGATACCGGCGTTTCAATTTCCGGCAACGCCTCCCAGTCTCCATGACTGTGCCGCTTGATGGTCAGCCCCTGGAACGCGATCTGCCGGGTGTCCATCTGGTCGACTGCCGCATCGACGATCTGGTAAAGGCTGTCGTTCTGTTTCGACAATTCGCCCGCCGCGGCGACGATCAGCCACTTTTCGGCTCGTGTCAGAGCCACATAAAGCAGCCGCAAGCGTTCTTCGAACTGCGCTTCCTTCAGCGCGTCAACCTGCTCCACCATGACGCGCGGCATCTCCGCGGCATTGGTTTTCCAAACCGGGTGATCGCCGATGCTGAGGATCTCATCCTTGATCTGAATGTCGCGTTTGCCGGTATCCGGCAGGATCACGATGGGCGCTTCCAGACCCTTCGCACCGTGGATCGTCATCACCCGGATCTGATCGGATGCGCTATCTATCTGGCGCTTGATCTCCAGATCATCCGTCTCCATCCAGACCAGAAAACCGGTCAGACTGGGGATCGCGGTGCGTTCATAGGCAAGCGCCTGCGCCAAAAGCGCGTTGATGCCATCCTCCGCTTCACGCCCGAGCCGCGACAGAAGGCGCTTGCGCCCACCATGCCGCGTCAGGATTCGTTCGATCAGATCGTATGGCCGCAAGAAATCGACATTGGCCCGCAGATCGTTCAGAACCGCAAGCGTATCGGGATATTGCTGGTGGTTATTGCGCAGGCTTTGCCACAGGTGGTCTTCGCGCCGCCCATGGGCGAGGTCGAAAAGCGCCTGCTCCGTCCAGCCGAACAGCGGCGAGCGGAGGGCGGTAGCAAGGGACAGGCTGTCCTCTGCCACCGCGAGGAAGGACAGCAAGGCCGCGAGATCGCGTACGGCCAATTCGCCGCCGACCTTCAGCCTGTCGGCACCGGCAATCGGCAGCTCATGGGTTTTGCAGGCGCGAATGATCTCGGCAAAAAGATCGGAACGTCGCTGGACCAGGATCAGGAAGTCACCCGGTTGTACCCGCCGACGCGCATGGCCGTTTTCGACATCAACCGGGATGGTTTGTCCCTGCTCGATCATCTGTTTGATCTGGCTGGCGATTTGCTGCGCGAGGATCACGGTGTGATGCCGCGCGCCGCGCCGGTCGAGCGGTTCGTACCAGAGGCGGTCGTCGGTATCGTCCTGCTTTTCGATCAGCGGCCAGATGTCCACACGCCCCGGCAGCGCATCCTTGAACGCGATGTGACGCGCGTCATCAGTAAAACCGGCCTCGGCGCGGTGTTCGAAAGCGGTGTCGACCACGTCCAGAACGGCGGTGGAGGATCGAAAGGAGTAAGCCAAGGTGAGGCTCTGAAAACGCTGCCCGGCAGCTTCCAGCTTTGCCTTGAATTCGGCGTGCATGCGGTCGAATTCGCGGGGATCGGCCCCCTGGAACGAATAAATCGACTGTTTCTTGTCGCCAACCACGAAAAGCGTGCGGGCGATATCCTTGCGCGCGCCCTCGCCGCTTGAGAATTCGGCGGCAAGCTTGCGGATCACATCCCATTGCGCGGGGCTGGTATCCTGCGCTTCATCCACCAGGATGTGATCGATGCCGCCATCGATGCGGAACAGCACCCAGGCCGCGACGGCAGGATCGTTCAGAAGGTCCCGGGCCTTGAAAATCAGGTCGTCGAAATCCAGCCAGCCGCGCAGCATCTTTTGCTCTTCGTAGAGGGCGATGAACCGCGCCGCGAATTTGTGCAGCGCAAATGTCTTGCGTGCGGCCTGAAGCGCCAACCTGCCGTCCCGCGCCGCCTCGACACGTTTCATGAGCGCATCGAGCGCGGGCATCTGAGCGCTCAACACCTGCTGGGTGGGTTTCGTGGGAAAGCTCCCGACCTTGGCGGTAAACGGCAGCTTTGCCGACGCCCCGGTCAGAAAGACCGATTCCAGATCGGGCAGCGATCCGAAATCAAGCGGCCCGAGAACCGAGAGTTTTTCCGCCGCTTTGGCATCATTGCCGCCTTTGTCGCGCATGGCGGGCAGGATACGGGCGATCAATTCGGCCTCGTCGCCTTTAAAAACAGTCTCTAATAGGCGTTTTTCGGACATATCATCCGGTTGACCAAAGAGGCTCAGAACCTCCGGCCAAGCCAATGGGTGTCTCATCTGTTCGCGGTGCTGCACCACGGCACGGGTCAGTTTGCCAAAGTCCTCTCCCGTATAGTGCTGCGCAAGGCCGGCGATGAGATCGGCCTCCTGGCCCTCTGCCATCCTGTCCACGATTTCCGCGCGCAGCAGGTCCGCCGCCCGGTCCTCGATCTCGGTGAACTGCGGGCTGACCTGTGCCTCCAGTGGGAAGCGCCGCAACAGCGAAGCGCAGAACGAATGGATGGTCTGAATTTTCAAACCGCCTGGCGTTTCGATGGCCCGCGCAAAGAGTGTTCTGGCAGCGCGCAGCCTCTGGCTGTCAATCTCTCCGTCAACACCGAGCGCATGCAGCGAGGCGTGCAGGGCCTCTTCGGGCAGCATCGCCCAGGCGCCCAGCCTTTTGAAAAGACGGTTCTGCATCTCCGAAGCGGCCGCCTTGGTATAGGTCAGGCAGAGGATGTGCTGCGGTTCGACGCCATCGAGCAAAAGCCGCGCCACCCGGTCCGTCAGCACCCGCGTCTTTCCGGATCCGGCATTGGCGGCCAGCCAGGTTGACGCATCGGGGCGTGCCGCGCGGACCTGCGCTTCGGTGGCATCATCGCGACGGGTCACGCCAGATCCTCGGGTACCGGATCGTCGGTTGCGTCCCACTCTCCAAAGCGGGCCAGTTGATCATACTCGCCTTCGATCTTGTCCTGCAGCATCATGCGCCGCGCAGTGAACCCCTGATCCGGCCTCAGATAGGCTTCGATCAACGCGCGCAGGCGCGCCAGTGTTTCACCCGGCGGCTCCGCCTCCAGAGGTGCCGGTATTTCAGCAGGATGTGAGCCTAAACCGATGAAAATCGCGGCGGCGACGGGGTTGGCGCCCAGATTTGAAAACGCGCCGTCTTCGATCATTGCTGCCTCGATCAGCAGTTGCTTGTCAAAGGTCGCCTGCTGTTTTGCGGTGGGCGGTTTGCCGGTCTTGTAGTCGTATATCAGGATGTCGCCGTCTTCCGTCTGATCAATCCGGTCTGCCCGGGCGCTGAGCGTGACGCCGATGTCTGGCCAGACAAGCTGCCCTTTGGCCTGTGCCTCGAACGCGACCGGTTTTGAATACCCTCGCCGCAATTGCTCGCGCGCGACAAACCAGTCGGCGATCCGTTCGATCCGCGCCAGCCACATGGCACGTGCGGCTGGCCAGGGCACTTGCTGTGGCAAAACCCGGTCGGCGACTGTGATCAGGTGCTCGGCACAAAGCGTGTCGGGGTCTGTGACGGTGTCTTGTACAAAATCCTCGAAAATCTCATGGGCAAGCGTCCCCCGCATCAGCGCATCCGGGCTTTGCACCAAGGGCCCCAACCGGGAGAGGCCAAGCACGTGCCGGGCGTAGACTGCATAGGGATCGCGGATCAGACGTTTGATTTCTGTCACCGAAAGCGCGCGCGGCCGGGCCGCAAGCGGTGGCCTTGGCGACGGGCGGGTGGCGGCGGGTTCCGGTGTCACGCTTTCGAAACGGGCAGCCCGGGCCAGCCACAAATCGCCCCGGGCCAGCATATTGGCCAGGGCCTCTGGACCGCCTTGCGCGTGCAACCCGTCCAGCAGGTTGCGCAAGCGGTTCACCCACCGCGACGCCACGGTTTCCGCATCATCGGATCGGATCGACCGGGTCAGCCAGACCTCCCTCGCGCCAACGGCTTGCTGATAGTCATGGGCTGACAATCCGATGCGGCGTTCGGGCAGAAGCAACCCCGCCTGGTGCCGCAGCGCCCGGTTCAACCACGGATCCGGGGCCGGTGCCTCGGGCCAGATGCCCTCGTTGAGACCGGCAAGGATCACCAGATCGGCGCCCTGTACCCGCGCCTCCAGCGTACCCCAGATCATGATGTCGGGGTGTGGGGCGTCGCGGTCGCGCACTTCTTCTCCGGACAGCAGCGCACCGATCAGGTCATTGTAATCCGCCGCGGTCATCGCGGTGCCATGCTCCGCCTGAGCCGCGATATTCTGCATGACCTGCAGCGCTTTCTGACCGGCCTTTTTCTGCCAAAGCTCACCGGGCGTATCGCACCCCGCACCTGCTGCGATCGTTTCGGAGAGGGCCAGGTGATCCGCCACCCAATCGGCCAGCGGGCGGGTCTCTGGTGTCAGGTTCTGGGTGAAAACCGCGCCCACCCAATCGCCCCATGCCTGCAGCGCATCCTGTTCGTCCTGCTGTGCGACGGTTCCCGCCAAGAGATGCAGGATCCCGGGCGCATCCGGATAGGGCAGCCCGTGCTTTCGGATGCGCAGCTCCAGCCGCTGGGTATTCAGCACATGGGGTCCGCGCCCGGTACCGCTGTGGGTGAGCGGGTGCTTCAGCAGGGTCAGAAGCGCTTCCGCATCCAGCTTGCGCAGGAACAGGCTGGCCACATGGCGCAAGAACCGCCCCGGTGGGGAGAGGTGCAACGGGGTGCCGGCAGAATCGTCCGGCAGGATATCCCATTGATCGAGCGCAGCGGTCACTTGCCTTGTCAGTACCCTGTCCGGCGTGATCAGCGCAGCGGTTTCCCCGGATTCCGCGGCTTGCCGCAGACGCAAGGCAATGGCCAGCGCCTCGTCTCTTGGGCTTTGCGCGTCGACAAGTGTGACGTCTTCGGTTGCCTCGGCAATATCGGAGAGCCTTGCGCCTTCGGTCAGCCAGGCATCGGTGACCGGCGCGGGCCGCAAGGACAAGGACACCAGCGCATTACGGGCCGGCGACGGTGCGGATATGTCGTGCCACTGCTGGATGTCGGACGGCCCGGTGCCGATCTCTCTCATCATCTTGTGGAAGCGGTATTGCGGGTGATCTTCGGACGACATCGCATCCCCAAGCTGCGCCCAGACATCATCCGGCATGTCGAAATCAAAACCCGGCAGGATCAACGCGCCTTGCGGTAACCTGGCCACAGCCTGCATCAGCAGCATCGTCGTACCGCGCGACCCTGTGGACCCCGCGACCAAAACGGGGTCCTGAGGCGGATCACTCTGCCACTTCTCCGAAAGTGCGGTGACCAGCAGGCGTTGTCGGGCTTCCTGATCCGGTTGCGTATCGGCCTGATCAAGATACCGCTGCGCGATCTGGATGAACTCCTGCGCGCGCTGCCAGTGACCGGACTGATCGGTCACATCGAGCTTTGCAATGGCATCGGCGGTCACGCCCTCGCCCTGCATTTCGTCAATCAGCCCGGCGAGGCTGTCGGTAAGATCGTAAAGAGACGATTGCGGTGCGAGGTCCTTTTGCTGCGCGAGAAGACGTGCCACCAGAGCGATCAGTTCCAGACGCCGCCGCAGCGGCGGGACGGCTGGCGGCAACACGAGGCTCGGGTCGATCAGGTCAAGATCGGTGATCAGGTGGATCCTTGGCAGCAGCATCGCGGGGCGTGTGTCGAACAGGCTGTGCAAGCGGCGCTGCATCCGCCGCGTATTCACGATCAGCTGAACCCGCGCCATTGCTTCTGGCGCGGTGCCCACCATCCGCGCCATCAGGCCGTCCACAAGCGCCCGGGGAAAGTCGACGCCGGGGGCCACGCCGAAAAGCCGCGGGTTAGAGCCGCTTTCAAACATCGTCACGCGCCAGAAGGGCTTCGGCGATCGCGATGCCTCCGGGGTGGCCGACGTCGCACCAATGGCCAGGATAACGCACCCCCGCAAGCCGGTTTTCAGCCAGCATCAGATCCCACAGAACATTGAGCGAAAAGCAAGTGTCCGGAATGTCGTGCAACCTGTCCGTCTTGATGATTTGCGCACCGCCGTAGACATAGCCCTGTCCGCGCTGCAGCCTGCCCTGTGCATCGAGGGTAAAATCGCCCTGACCGTCGTATGCATGCGCATGTGCAAGGGGAATGCACATCAGCAGTGCGTCCATCTTTTCCGGCTGCCAGGCTGACTGCAATATCTCCAGCGGGCTGGGGCCCTTCCAGATCGCATCCGTGTTCAATGTGAGGACCGGACCCTGACCCAGATGCGGCAGCGCGTTGCGTAACCCGCCCCCGGTGTCGAGGATCTCCGGCGCTTCCACGACGGTCTGCACCCCCTTTGCCACCAGATGGTTGGCCAGCATTTCGGGTTTGTAATGCAGATTGGCGACAATGCGCGGCGATGCGAGAGGCGTGGTCTGGTCAAGTGCGTGATCGATCAGCGGTCTGCCCGCGACCTGGATCATCGGTTTTGGCAGATTGTCCGTCAACGGCCGCATGCGTGTGCCGAGACCAGCTGCAAAGAGCATTATAGATCCGGGCATGTCGCGCATTTGGACCTCAACGTGCTCAGGGTTTCATCATTCGGTGGCGGCAGGGTCTCGCGCAGCAGCTCGGCGACCGGGGCGAGGGCGGGGTGTTTCAGATTGGTCTGAACTTGGGTCCAGACCCGCGGCAGCAGATCGACATACTGCGCCTAGCCGTCGCGCAGGCAGAGGCGTGAAAAGACGC
>ERZ1740065.1027-NODE-1027-length-16241-cov-11.670271_pt1 | contig 16241 bp, 21 predicted proteins | sample MGYA00581738_ERZ1740065 | MGnify/ENA primary metagenome ERZ1740065 (study PRJEB43018, sample SAMN04849749) | marine metagenome | isolation source: floating plastic debris | place: Pacific Ocean | collected 2008-09-01 | study: EMG produced TPA metagenomics...
GTCGGACATCCAGCTCGTATCTTCACACCTGTTCCCATTACTCCCCGCCCTCCCCCCCCTCCTCCCCTCCCCTCCCCTCTCTCCTCACCTCCCCTCTCTCCTTGCCTCCCATCTGTCTCTATCTCCCTCAATCCTTCCTCTTCCATCCAGTTTTCCACACACTCCTTATACCCGTCTCCTTTTCCCTCCACTGGTTTCCTTCAACCTGTCTGTCCTCCTGCCGTCTTTCTTCCCCCATCCTTTCAACACTCTCATTGTACTTATTTCCCTCTCCTCTCACCATTCTCCACCTTCCTTCATGCTGCCTCTAGCTGTCAGAGGGTCTCTGCTACGTTGGATGAGAAGTATGACAAGCACTGACAGGCACTGACTCATTCTGCAGGTACTCCTGGTCAGCAGATCATAGTGATGAACACGCAGGGAGGAGTCACCAAGCAGCAGGCTCAGACACCTGTCAGCATCGTTCAGGCCGTACCCACCGTCACCAAGACAGGTTCGTCGTCTTCGCCCGCCGCCCTCATATACAAATAGAATGAATATCTATCTACAGCGATAGTCTCTCCCATATCTATGGAGGCCATGATATTTCGTTATTTTTTTTTATTACAGTTTTTTTTCAACACATTTTTTGTTACTTACATCTGTTGCTTGGTGGCTGTCTCGTGTTGAGAGCTGGTTGTTTACGCCTGGGACATTTATTTTCTGATCGTCATCTAGGTTTCGACCATCAGCTACTGTTGCTCATGCCTGGCCAGCTACCGCTGGTTTGGATGCTCACAATGTTTTCGCATATGCAGTCATGCTGGCAGTAAACAGAGTGCCACACGATGATGTTACAATAATGTGTTTGACATTGCTCTGGTCATGATATACCATCATCCATGTTTTTGCTTAATTCATGTGCCGTTGTTGTCGTATTTCGGCTGATGTAAGTATTGTTGCCTCATACGCAGAAGGACAGACCGTGACAGCTGTGTCGACATCCTCATCTGTGGCGACCATCGTAGCCCCGGCTCCAGCCGGAGCCATAGCCCCAGTGGGCGACCAGCCGCCCGCCGAGCTCATGGACACCGGCGAACCGGACCCTCCTGTCGCCGCTCCCGTTACCGCCACTCCTGCCGCTGCCTCTGCTGCCACTGCCGTGGAAAGCACTGGTGAGTTGGACTTTTCCAATCGTGTAGCCCACTCTCTTGATTCAGTCTTGTTCTGTGGCCTGCCCGTGACCAGCTGACAACACGATGACATAAGTTCCTCGGCTTGCCAGGAATGCGTGTGTAAGTGTTGGAGGAATGTGCGGTGTGTATATTGCAGCACGCTCCTGTTCCATACTGGAGTGAGGCCAGAGCCATTCCAGAACGCCTATGTCCCCAGCATTCTGAACGCCCCTCCTGTGTGTGATATCAGCGCTGGCCTTCGGTCATGCACTCTACCACAGAGGTTACTATGCGGCCATTTTCTTCTAGATGGCGATTCAAAGCCCGAGGGCGCCGAACCCGCTCCGACGGTGTCACTCGTTCCACAAGAGGGCGCCACCACCGCTGAACCCTCAGCAGCAGCTGCTGCTACTACTACTGAGCCTGCCTCTACTAAAGAGCCTGAGGCTAAGAGCGGAGAAGCTGGTCAGTATGGGACGCAGGGTACCCCTCCCTACCTCAGTGTCTACTCTCGCTTGTAAGAAATCGTGTGATCAGTGAAGTGTTTCTTACAAGATGATTACTGGGTGTGCGTGTGACCAGAGGTGACTGAGAGAGCGGGAGGGAGAGATGAGATCATGATATTCTATAATGGATAGTCGATTGATAGCCATCGATATCTTCAGCACTCCGAGCCAGTCGGTACCAGTGCTGAGTCACTCTTACCAACGCTTGTCATTGCCAAGGAACATGCCGGGCTGCGGCGGCCCTGGCTTTCTATCCCTGCTCAGCTCGCTGTGACAAACATTTGGGGTCTGGTGGTTATGATGTATTGGCTGCTCTGTCACTGCTTGATGGGTGTTTGGCCATGTTAGGTGTTCTTCTAGCCTCACTATCGCCTGATCAGCAGTCCCTTTCCTGGCTGACTGATCGATAACTGCCGAAGCCATGAATGGCTCCATTCTTGTTCATTGTTGACGGACTGATTCAGGCCCCTGATAAGACTGGTATTGGATTGGCTGGCCTAGGTGCAGTGATGCTGGTAGCTTGAATCTCATTCGCTAGGTTTGCTTCCATACAGCTGCGCCATAGCTGTCTCAGTAGCCAATCAATGCTACTAAGGGAGGGCATGATTAGGCAGCTGGCCTCGTAGCTTAGCTTCTCTATGATACAGCCTAATACTGCAGCCTGTCATGTAAAATTCATCTCACTCCTCACTATTGCCCCAATCCTGTATTGCATTCGTATTGTACTACATTTATATGGGAAAAGTCCCGGTCCTGGTACAAACTGGCATCGGAGAACTTGAATCCTAGCAACCCAGCGCTGCCTCACAGAGCCGATTATCTCTATTGACAGCCGGTCTAGTTTTCATTAATCGTAATGTTTGTTCGCGTTACAGTGTCTATATACAGGCCTATTGTAGAGCCTGTAATCTAGCTGCTTTGATAACCGATAGCGCTATGGGTACATAATGACTTTCCGTGATGCAATTGTGTAATTCTATTTTACTTCTTTATGTGATCAGAGGATTCTGGGAAGGCTGCTGCCAGCGAGGAGACCGCTGCTGGTGAAGCAAGCGGCGCAGCAGCAGAAGCGACGCCGGCCGCTGTTGTGGCGGCAGCTGACGGCAATCAGGACACAGGCAACGCTGCCGGTGGCCAAGCAGGGGGCGAGGTCGACAGCGACCCTCTGAGCACGCTGGCCAGTGCTGCCATCACCGCGGCAACCAAGACTGAACCCGTGGACGACAAGAAGGTGCGGACAGAAGTTATGTCCCCTTGAACTAACCAGCCGGAAAGGCTGGGTGCAAATATTCTGCATCAATTACGCAGCGCCCCCTAGTGTGTTGGGCAGATGTAATGGCCACTTGATTGTCTTGTCATCTAAACGAGCTTCAGTGCATATGCATCGACTTGAACTCAGCTGCCCGTTGCTACAAGCAGGTTCACACTAGTCGCAGCCCTCATGGATGAACCGGACAAGTAGAACAACTCCCCTCCCTCCCAGCTAGTTCAGCCATCGCAATGTTCTCTCTGTTCACAGGCTGACGAGGAAACCGTCGTTAAGAAGGAGCCTACTATGCCCACCCCAGCCAACCAGTGGTACGATGTCGGCGTTGTCAAGGCGACCAACATGCTCGTCACTCACTACTATGTGCCCACCGACGGCAGCACCCAATCTAACGGCGATGCCGCTCCCGTAAGCTCAACTAGTGTCTCCGGAACTAGGGCTAGCTAGTGTGTGGATAGTCTTGGTGATATGGAAGGGAACTAGGTGGTTTGTTTTGTCTGAGATAATGCACTCCGAGTGCAGACAATCAGTAGATAGTGGTGGAGCCCTTCCAGTAATCACCATGTTGACTCTCCAGATAGATTTGGCAGCAGGTCAAGTCACCTGCTGGTATATTAGTGTGTGACTGACCATTCTCCTTTCTTGTCATCACCAGGACATCGATGTGGTGAACGTGAATGAAATGAACAACGCTGGCAAGAAGCAGGTCAAGCTGCAGCCCGGCATGGCCTACAAGTTCCGAGTGTCCGCCGTCAACTCTTGCGGCCGCGGCCCGTGGAGTGAGGTGTCGGCGTTCAAGACATGCCTGCCCGGATTCCCCGGTGCCCCGTCGGCCATCAAGATCAGCAAGGTCTCGTGTCTCCACCCGCTGTTACTGCTTGCTCTATGTCTCCCCGTCCCGAAGCCTATAATCTTATACCAAAGTCTGCCGGTTACCATTGGAAAATGGATGATTCTTGCGTTTCTATAGAACGTAGCCGGCGCTCAACTGTCCTGGGAGCCTCCACAGAACACGAACGGAACGATCCTGGAATACTCTGTCTACCTCGCTGTCCGTAACACGTCTCAGGTGCCTGCCGCCGGCAGCAAAACCACTCAGCTGGCGTTTGTCAGGGTGTACTGCGGCGTGACGCCCGCCTGCACCGTCGGTGAGTCTGTCATACAAGTCAGACAAGAGGGAAGTAGTAGTAGTAGTATTAGTAGTAGCAGCAGCAGCAGTAGGAAGAGTAGTGGTAGTGTTAGTACGGAATAGGAATGGAGTGGAGTAGGAGGAGTAGATGATAGTAGTGGGAAATAGAAATGGCATAGTAGTTGTAGGGATGGAGTAGTAGAGTGGAACAGTAGGTATATCTGAGGGGAAGTACCCACTCGGCTTTTCCGTGCCTGTCTCCCTTGATTGGCATTTACGCAGCCAGTCTACCTGCCCAACTGTACTGTGTATTTCTAAACACGAGAACACAATAGGTAGGTTGGCTTCCATCGATTTATGCCAGGTTCCCTTGCTATTAGAGATAAAACACCATGGAATTATTGATTGTTAGTGCAGACCAGCAGCTCTCAGTGCCAGTCTATTGGGCATACCGCTGCAATGATTGTGTCTATAGACTGAATTGAATGGGGAGAGGTGATGTAATAAGCAAGTAACAGGATCGATGAGCTCCCTGCCACAGTTACTACTACTGGTATATGGCAGAGAGTTGTGCTTTGTCTGCCACTCTGTAGCCAGTGCTTGTTAGTGGCAAATCAACTGGCTCCTGCTGAGTGATGGGTAGATGGAATGCGATATAGTAGGGAGGCTCTCTCCCCCTCTCTCTAGACTCTAATCCAGCAGGCAATCATAAAATGGCAGCAATGTTATGCCCACGTCTTCCTGACATTACGCACGATGTTATGTTGTTCAGGTACGCCGTCGCTATCGTCCGCACACATAGACTACACCACCAAACCGGCCATCATATTCAGGATTGCCGCTCGTAATGAGAAAGGCTACGGACCAGCCACTCAAGTCAGGTGGTTGCAAGGTGAGCCGTGTGTTTTTGATATTGTGAGAGTAGCTAGCTCTCTCTTATTGTCTCTCTCTCCCAGGGTTTGATAAGTAGGGGCTTATCCCAACTAGCCTGCACTTGGTTACTGCCTCCATGTGTATGAGTCAGTACTTCCTACTAGCAATATCTCTCACACACATACTGCAGTCAGATCGTAAACAGAACATGAGTTACTAGCCTCTCTTGCTGTAGTATCTCTTTGTTTATTTTGAGACGGCAGTGACCTTCCTCCATATAAGCTCATGGCGCTGCGATGTGACTCACTACAACTCAGATAGTGTTAATTCAATATGTGTGACGCTACAATCACGACTATAGCTCAAAGGCTGAATCTTACGAAAATAAAACCGTAGTCTTTTGTCCCTCAGATATATGGAAATATGCTGCTGCGTCACTACTGCACAGCAGATGGAGGTTATTGTAATGTATGCCAATATTGGCTAGTTTGAACTAAAGAAGCACCTGCCTCCTCTTGGCAGTATCCTTATACCTTTTGTCTGACAGATGCTGCAGTGAACGCAGGAGCAGGTGTCAAGACTCCGGTAAAGAGAACCATATCCACTGGCGACGCCACCAAGACGCAGATACTGCAAGTGACCGCCAACCCGAATAGCTCTGCTCCCGACACCAAGAAGATCAAGCTCGAGGCGACCGCCGTTAGGAGCGTAGCGGCAGAGGGCGCTGCTGACAGCGCCGGTCAGCCAGAAGCAAGCTCTTCGCAATGATCAAAAATGTATAGATGAAACAGTATGTTTGTACATAGATGCCACGGCTTAGTATTTAGTACCAGCTTGCTAGTACACTATTATTATCATCTCCCAGCACTCTCACTGGAGTTGCCATGCTGCTATTATTACTCATTTATCAGATATCCTGGCTTATCGGCTCCCTCTCTTGTGATACAGCGCAGTTGTATTGATGGCTGTTAATGTATCCAACGTAATGGTGTACATACATATGTAGTAATATGTCAATTGTCATCTGTCTCAGTCATCTGTCATATTTTTTATATTTATCAGTCCCACATATGCAATGTAATGACTATGACTTATTATTAGTACACTTCTCATGCATTTAAGTTTCCTCGTTTCAATAAAATCCTCTACTCTCACATCTGCGCAACAGTCATCCTTGCCGACAGCTGTAGCTGATGGCGGACGCAGGAGGCACGTGAGCGTGCCGGCATTGGCCGGTTTAGGAGATAAACAGCTTACGTAGCGTAGCCAATCACCTGTCGGTTATATATAGCGCATTACCCATAATCGAGCCTTAGAACCATGAAATTTACGGCGCGCATGTGCTGAACGCCGGTAAGTAGTAACATAGGTCGCGAGTTAGTGTTGTTTACATTCGTTCTATTGTGGTTGAATGGACGAACAAAGGTAACGTTATGAATGGAAAGTTTGAGCAGCATAAATTAAGGTATCTACTGGTGTTTCTGATCCTACAGACAAGTAAACACCAGATGGATGTATGTACATTAACAGTTTCCAGAAATACTTCTGTACAATAATACGCCAGGGCTACACATGGATTGAGCAAGATTGTCCATGCAAGCTACGTTTCAAATTCTACTTGATAAAATGGGTAATCAGACCTCATCCATGGAAGAACTCAAAACATAGCTTGATGATGTAGGTTGATGAAAGGCTCTGGCTTTCTAGCCCGACGCTGTGACTTATGTACAGATAGGTGCGTGCCGAACACCGCTGATCCTCCTTTGTTGTCGCCTTGACGTAAATACAAATCTTTGCACAACGGCAACTAAAATTCAGTGCTTTACTCCGTGACGCTGTGCCCAAGCAGCGTTTAGCCAATATTCAACAGGGAATTGACAACAGAGGCAGCGCTATTGAGTACATTGAGTCCAAAGGAACACGCTTTTGACCAGTTGAATGGCTCCATGTGTCTGTTGTCTCTCTGAGGGTTCTGGTAGAATTGCACAAATCCATCCTGGTAAAATATACATGATAATGAGAGAAACGCTCGCATCAATCATCGATACGTGCCAAACAGCTAAGTAGCTCTCCTTACCCAGCCTCCATGAGTTCTGATCCAGCTGATGAATCGCTTGTCATTTAGATAAGAGCATGTCCATTCAGTAATCTTCTCGACAATATCAGTTCGTTCACAATCTCGCGCTTTCACGGCTATTTTGGAGGCGAACACTAAGGCGCCGCATATCCTTCCCCACTGTATTCCAGATTGGAAGGTAATGTCTAGTACTTTGTCGAATACATCCCTTAAGTCAGTAGCACGTATGCTGATGTTTCCAGTCATGTCATCAAAAGTAGTGAAGTACGCAGCTTCAAATTCGTCTCCCATCTGTCTGACTAATCGATGTATAGGTGATGGAGCCTCGGTTATTGACTGTCGACCATATTCGTATCCAGCTTTCTGCAGTTTATATCCAATGAAGTCTTTTACTAAATCAGACGTGGTTGGTTTTACAACCATCTTCGTAGGCAGTATCTCAGTTGCAGGATAATGGAACAATTTGATAGAAGCACAGTACGTCCACAGACCAAACTAGTTCACTACTCACCCTCACGCCTACCTGCGCTTTATATGAACTGAAGCCGAGAGAGAGAAGCCGATTTGATTGACAACGTTTTGCTTACGTCACAAGGTTTTTATCCAATGGTGAGGGTCGCCGACGAGACAGATGATCGATAGAAAACTGATAAGCATGTTATGCTAAAACAAGGAAAATGATCAATTTTAAATAAATGATGGCTTAGATAGTTTATCATATACATATCACGATATGCTTTACTCAATAACATATTTTTTTCAGGTGACTATCAGCTGAGAATGAGCGAGAGTATATGCTACCACTTTCTTCAACAGCGAATCGATTTACGTCAATTCTAAGGAGCGAAAGTACGGATCGCTTCATATGCGTATCGTGAAACACATACAAAAAAGACAGCCCACAATCCAAGTCGATCTGGAACATTCTAGAATAAAGGTCCATATTTTTTTCATTCTTTATTTGAAGCCTGCCGTGTGAGAAATAGGACCATGTTGGGTAGTCAACCGATTGTGGTTTTAAGTAAGTCAATATTGCTCCTTATGGTTTATATCTACGTACTTTCACGTTGTGGATTAATAATACTTATGAAATATATTTTAGACCAGAATACCAAGCGTGAACAAGGTCGTAAAGTCCAGCTAGGCAATGTCCAAGCCGGAAAGGTATGCTAAGTTCATTCATTCGTCGAATGTTGTACCAGGTTCAGTGCACCACGGTCATTCTTATTTACCAGACTATTGCTGACGTGATACGTACTTGTCTTGGTCCACGAGCCATGTTGAAAATGTTGATGGACCCCATGGGTGGAATATGCATGACCAATGACGGAAACGCCATTCTGCGAGAAATCACAGTTCAGCACCCGGCTGCCAAGTCTCTCATCGAGATCGCCCGTACACAAGATGAAGAAGTCGGAGACGGAACTACATCTGTCATTATTCTGGGTATGTTTATGAAGTGTCAACATCCAGTTATCATGATGTATCTTTTTTTGATTGGTAGCTGCCATGAAAGTCTTATCCTCTTTGAAGCGGGAGAAGTTCTATCAGTGTCGGAGAACTTCTTAGGGCAGAATATGCATCCCACAGTTATCATTGGAGCGTATAGACAAGCGCTGGAGGATATGATTGATATACTTAAAGATCAAGTCAGGTACAGTCTGTTTATCTCATGTAATGACTGTGTAACAGTTATCGCTTCTGACTTCTTTCGCTTATAACGAGCTGCTGTCTTCCGTTGCCAGTAAACCCTGTGGCTAATAAATGGGGGAGATCACAGTCTAAATTAAAGAAATCTTTATTTCCATACTATTTTTATGTATGATAATATATACAGATCGATGGTGTGACTGTGTGGCTGTGACTGTGTGGTGGGGAAATTCCATTTTCAAAATGATCTGAATTTGTTTGCTTAGAAATGTGGTTTGCTGGTAAAGGAAGACGATAAACTAGTAGTCTTACATGCATTTCAGTACTCGTAGTTAGTTACTGCTCACTGAGTGTCCATCATTACTGTTTTCTGGTCTTTGTTGGCATCATTAATAAAAGGCAGCTATCATAAAGCATAAAACACTTCCAACTAGTGATTACTTTCCCCCAAATATATCTAGCTGCATAAAACAGGATTTTGTTGCGAATTGAGAGATTTTGCGATCCAACTGTCCGTCACTAATTTGTTAATAGTACCGATTGTATCGGGCAACAGTTTAGTACGTCCGCAGAAGATGTATGAGTGTATGAGTACATGCCTGATCGCACTGATTTTCCACAAAAAATTCTGTTTCTGAGCCTTGTTTAGTTTTGTTGAATACTTTTCATTCATTAATTATTATTTTATTATTATTAATTTTGTAGCAATTCTCAAAAAGCAAATTGTAGTGATTTTAGTCAAGTTGTTGTTTTAACTGCTATTGAAATTCTGCATTGGTTGCGACTAATATAGTATTCCATTCAGTCTGAAGATAGATGTTACTAATCAGGAAGAGATGCTCAAAATCATAAAGAGCTGCATTGGCACAAAGATAATCAACAAGTGGGCGGACATGGCGTGTCGCATTGCTCTTGACGCCGTCACCACAGTGTCGTTGGTGGCGAACGGTCGGCGAGAGATTGACATCAAACGATACGCCAAAGTGGAGAAGGTGAGAGTCAATCGGTGCCGGCAGCCATGTCAGTTAGCCGTTTGTGTGCTCAACACTTTCTAACGCGTCTGTCATAGATTCCTGGAGGTTCGATAGAAGAGTCCGAGGTGTTGAAAGGCGTCATGCTGAACAAGGACGTCGTGCACGGCAGGATGCGACGCAGGATCGAGAACCCGAGGATAGTACTTCTCGACTGCAACCTGGAATACAAGAAGGGAGAAAGCCAGACGAACATCGAGCTCAGCAAAGAGACTGACTTTGCGTAAGTTCAGTTTCTCTTCTGTTTTCTCTCGGGCTTGTCACCACGTTGCCTTATTCTCTGTTGCTCAAACTGATAGCCCTGGCACTGGTATTTGTCTATTTCCATGTGATTATCTATTCATCTATACCCATTGATTGACTCGTGACGAAAGTGTCAGCCCCAACTTCACCCAGAATATTACTGCTAATCCCGCGGGGCACTGAGGCTAATCTTATGGGGGCTAAGGCTAACATCTGCGTCTCTCCACTTGCAGTCGTATATTGGAGCTGGAAGAAGATTACGTCCGGCAGGTATGCGCCGACATCATTGCCGTAAAGCCCGACCTCGTCATCACAGAGAAGGGTGTGTCCGACCTCGCGCAGCACTTCCTAATGAAAGCCGGTATGTCACCTTCACCCGTCCTCGCCCGTGCCAACATTTCATTTCACCCGTCATCGCCCGCACCGTCGTTCTGTCTGGGTTTTGTTTACTTATTTATGTCATAACAGGAAATCGGGGCTGTGTCACTTGTTTGGTCGCCTGGCCATGCTGCATAGTTGTCAGTATCATTTATCTTCGACTGGACGTACCCATGTTGACCATAAATCCACGCTAAGCTGAGTGGATTGCCATTACTATCAAAACAACCAGCTCCCTGCATACTTGTGTGCGCCAACCAGCAGCTCTTGTCAGCTATGGTTTCCTGCACCAGCGTGCTAATCCTGAGCTATATCCATGTCTATGTCATGCTTATTTCCATCATGTATCAGTGTGTTTTGAAATGGTGAGCTATATCAATGTCTATGACATACTTCTGTCAGGTATCAGCGTGCTGAGGAGGGTTCGCAAATCTGACAACAATCGCATCGCTCGCGCCTGCGGCGCCACCGTCGTCAATCGCACAGATGAGCTGAAGGAGGAGGACATTGGCACGGAGTGTGGATTGTTTGAAGTCAGGAAGATTGGCGACGAGTGAGTAGTACTACACACACACACTGCTGGGAACTGCTGGGATCTATAGTCTGTTTTAGTCAAGTGTCACTTGGTCACAGATTATTACTGATAATATACTAGTTCAAATTCCGTCATCAATCAAGTTTCACACACACTGCGGCTGAGAAGGTCGTAATAACTTGTTTTGATTGTTGAGAATCCATCTTACTTTGAGGTGGATTGTCGCTAAGCTGGTGCCTTGCGATGACCGCCTGATATCTGCCTGTAGATACTTCTCCTACATAGTGGAGTGTAAGAACCCAAAAGCCTGTACTATTGTGCTGAGGGGCGCTGGAAAGGACTTCCTCATGGAGGTGGAAAGAAATCTCCAAGACGCCATGAACGTGGCGCGTAATGTTATGGTGGACGCGAGGCTAGTTCCTGGAGGAGGCGCCACAGAGATGGCTGTTGCTTGCGTGAGTATGAGCATCTGCTCCCATCAATTAACTCGAATTTACCAAGCCGCTAGGTTTTCCTCAGCGGCGGGCCGTTTCCATGACCGCCATAAAAATTGCGAAATTACTCACGCATGGCCAGTAGGTTTTTTCCGTGGTGGTGCGTTTCGCAATGACAGTTTCCATTGAGGCTGAAGAGCCATCAGTGAATGTCTGATCACCATCACGTGGGTCTGACCACTGTGTCCTACACTCTGCCCACCTTATCTACTCTTCTGTCTCTGTGTGTGATGTGCCCCTTGTACTCCAGCGGCCACCCTGTAATTTTTAGGCCCTGAACGAGAAGGCAAAGTCTATGACCGGAGTGGAGCAGTGGCCATACAGAGCTGTGGCCCGCGCGCTCGAAGTCATCCCTAGAACTCTGATACAAAACTGCGGAGCCAATACTATAAGAACAATCACCGCCCTGAGAGTAAGTGTCACTTAGAGCCGTAAGTGTTGCATAGTGTCTTTATCTCCGCCATATTGCAATAGCTGTTCCCACGTGTGGAATAAATTTGGCTGTAATAGCAGGAAGGGTATTAACCACTATCTTATCAATGAGAATTCCTAGCAAAGATGAGAGTTCCAATTGAAGGCTCCCTCTTGAGTTGATGATCCTCCTGCTATGCTGCGCGAGGCGATATACTCCTTATTCAAAGTATTATTTCTGATGGACAGATTGTAGCTATTGATTTTCATGTAGGCTAAACACGCCACAGCAAGCAACACAACATGGGGAGTGGACGGAGAGACCGGAAATATTGTCGACATGAAAGAGTTTGGTATCTGGGAGCCATATTCTGTGAAAGCCCAGGTGTATAAGACAGCTGTAGAGGTGTGCTATTGCCTGACCAATCTCCTACCCATGCAGTGCACTGCTATGACTGATCTCTCATCTCTCTACTTGTAGACGGCCATTCTACTGCTGAGGATCGATGACATAGTATCAGGCACTAAGAAACAGGCTGGCAGTGATGCGCCCCCACCTCAAGCTCAGGCCGGCGAAGGACCTGAGCCTTAAATTTGCTTCAGAGTGAATATTATTTGCGTGTGAGTCTTTGTAAAATACAATTGTTGCGTTGTGAGTTTGCCACGTCGGATATTAATTTATTATTATGGTTTTTTTGTACATTTTGTGTCATTCAAACAGCGCAAGGCAAGGCTAGCACTACACATAGATCACATGAGTAAAAAACATGAAAAAGTATAGAAATTGATATCACATGAAATCATATCACACGCAATAAAGTCCTTCCACGCAGCAGTAGCCAACAATGGTCATCAGGCTGAGAGGCATTGCCTTGTCCATAGCACAACATCGTCGCTATGACGATAGCCATGAGGTACGAGGCCCGATGTAATATCATCAGAGAATGCCTACAAGAAGTCATAAATCTTGCATCACAGCCACTATATTGATAATAAACGGCATATCATGACCATCTAACCTCGCTATCACGGGAACAACAAGTACTATCAACAGGATACATAAGTCAGACTGTACAGCTCACTGTTCACATTCCTACTGGGTGATAAAGATGATGGTATATGTCATAAATTCTCACCTTCAGCTAGGAATAGCCTGCTAACTGTTACTATTCATTAGTGGTATTCCACGCCATTAGAGTAGGTGCCATTGGAGTGGGTGCCATTGGAGTGGGTGCTATAGCCCGGACCGCTGGGCATCGGGCTTGAGGCTTTGGGCGCTTTCATTCCAGCCCTCATTTCATTGATCTCTCTCAGTAGATGATCATTAGTCTGCACCAGCGATCTAGGTTAGAGGACTTTGTTAGTTATATCTAGGCCAACAGTATCTACTGCATAAACAGCAGAATGCAAAATATCTTGGCAATGACCTGCCCGCTGCCATGGTGTTAGCTTTGACTGACCAAAAATCCGAACAGCCACATGTGAATCCCATCCCATGAACTAACATTCACCAATAAGTGCAACATAGAAATCAAAACTTGATAAATAATTAACCAAGCGTTGTTTAGAGGCATCTGATTGAATGCAGAACTACTCAACCGGCCAATCACACGCTTGCATAAGTGTAATAAAAAATCATTCTCAAACATTATTAGCCAAAGTGAGTTGTTTTGGCACACTAAGATCAACTCAGGGTCTTTCAATCAGCCAATTAGAATGCTCGTGCTTCGCGTCGGTCAGAGTGTGAAATGCCAGCGCACCACGTCAGCATCATCTCGCGAGGGAAAACATGAAAATAAGAAGGATATGGACTCATCTAACTTCACCGCTGTCTCACCCGGCCAACGAGAGTTGGAATGTAAATATTATGTGTTTTTAGGATGAAAATATACTCTAGTGGTGATGACGAAGCCGTAAGGATAAGGACGGTAAGAGAAAACTCCAGGGATACGAGAGAAACAACATACGCCGCTCGCCCTGCTCCCCTGCTATAGCCGGCTAAGAGATTGATGTTTCCAAAACGTGACAAGCCTCTCTCTGGTCACATTGACAAGATGACAGTCCATGTGACCTTTCCAGATATCTCATGCCTGACAAGCCCATCCTCCACCCCTCAGCATTGGCAGGCAGACACACGAGTATTTGTTTTCGCTCTGACTCACTTATGGCTCTCTTGCAGCATGCGAGCGAGCTCCGATGTTTGTGCCAGTTGCTTCAGTTTGAACTGCAGCTGATGGTTCTCGCGTTTTAGTTCCTCTACCTCCCGTGAGCTCGTAGCGTTACCTAGTCACGGCAAAAAACAGCCAAAATTATGAGGAAAATCAACGGGTAAAACCTTGTAAGGTGCAGAGCGAAGAGCGTAGCAACGCTTCTACTTCATGTTTGGCATCGGTTTTCGAGTGCAGAATATTCTGCATTAAAATATTCAGCATACTGACAAGACGGATCTGGAGAAATATGCATCGATCTAAATACATTAGCCGGGTAAGAAAGGTAAATAGCGGAGTCACTGACTGGCCATATGATCGACGGGACCGTCTCGCGAATACGTGGATATCTTCAGTCGGCTGTTCTCTTGCTGCAGATCTGCCATCTTGGCTCTCAGCTTATCCTGCAATTCCGACAGTTTATTGGATTAACCTCATAACAACTATCGCTAGGAAACAAAACTAGATTAACTCAGCATGCCACAGCTACGCGTGTATCAACCCACTCGATAAATTCTAAATTCATTGTAGGTGATGAACTGATTGGTGTGACCAACAGCCATGCCTTGTTGTATTAATTCACCAGTATCTGCCTATATTCACCTGTATCAACAGATCGAATGAAGCCTGCACACCCCCCACCCTCCCCACTCACGACACGCGTATAATATCATAGTTCTGCTGCTGTTCTCAGGGCTTGACAACTTCAAGTGTGTAACCCACTATAGCAGTCACTCCATATCTGCGCTTCAAGTGTGATGTAGCAGGTAAAGAAAGGGTAATCCCCTGTGTTGCACAATTCCCAACTACACCTACTAATTTACTTGCATGGCGACCCCACACCTACTAGTATGGATACAGCTGCCATGAGTATGGCAACAAACACCTCTCTGACTATCCTGTAATCATTGTCATCATTGTACTTTAAGAGGCACATGTTATACCAAGTGATCACAACATCATGATGTCGCAATACCTCCGCCATTGCTAGCGCATATGAAGTTATGATCTGTGAGGAGCAGTGTCACAAACTATGCGCCACTAGAGGACAATAAAACACACAAATAACATCTTGTTGACAAGTTGATGCAATGGTTTTAGGATGGGGTAGCAGATTGGAGACAGACAGTGATGATAAGCAGGCAGTCAGCTGGTGAACAGCCCGAGCATCACCTTGCGCAACGCTAGATGTTGATAGATTATGCTCCAAAATAAGGCACAGGCCATTATGCTGTCAATGTTGCTGCCAGCAATACTAGTCTAAATATCACCGGCGATGAGTGATGAGGCCAGCAGGTATTTACCATCTCAGTTTCGGACTCGTCCAATTTGATCTTCACCCTCCTGAGGCCGTCGCTTGATTGTGCGGCCTTCATCAGACGTGTGTTTGCCTCCTTCAGTTCTTCCACTTGCTTTCTCAGGATGCTCGTCTGCTCCGAGGCCATTTGTGCTTGAAACCCCTCCGCCAATTCTATACAAAACAAAATACAGAACGAAAACATAAGCAGTGATAGCAAACTATGGAGTGAATACAGAGAAGGGGGGGGGGTGGCTTCATCTTGTCATTGCTGGCAGGTGGCAGAGAATAATCAGGGTGGGGGATGGCTTCATCTTGTCATCGCTAGCAGGTGGCAGAGAATGGTCAGGATGGGGTATGGCTTCCATGCCTAGATATAAAGGCTGGAACAGATGGTCGCTGTAATAATAATGAGCCCATTGAATACATTTGTGAGCGATGAGGCACAGGCACCGCTGCCAAACATGAACAAACAGCCTGATCTCATGTAGTGACAGAATTCCTGTCCCCTCCCCTGATCTGTATGCAGTGGATGATTTGAATCATTCCCTTGTGTGACACACCAAACACTCAGTACTGCCTACCTGATGTTTGGCACACACACCATAATATTCAATAGCTGAAGGGACAATGGATATCAAATACCTAGTGTGCTTTGAAAGGAATCAGGAATGTAACCAGCTATTGATAGTTTGGAGGCCGCCTGGCACATGTGACAGGGAAATCTATGCAAACTAAATAAGGAATACTCCATCAATGGATCTCCTGACTGGAATATGAACGTGTTTATAGAAATAAAAATTCTGCTGCTTTCAATCATTCGGGTGTAAAAGTTCACAGCAAGCAATTTCAATAGACAGCTGCCCCACATGTCAGACAGACAGGGGGGGGGGGTGATGAAATAGGTTATGGATATCATGGAGAAGCAGTTTGTGGTTGGTAAACAACGAAAGGTGGAGGCTGAGGTAAGTGGAGAGGGAGAGGGCGGC
>ERZ1740065.1029-NODE-1029-length-16236-cov-12.163340_pt1 | contig 16236 bp, 11 predicted proteins | sample MGYA00581738_ERZ1740065 | MGnify/ENA primary metagenome ERZ1740065 (study PRJEB43018, sample SAMN04849749) | marine metagenome | isolation source: floating plastic debris | place: Pacific Ocean | collected 2008-09-01 | study: EMG produced TPA metagenomics...
GAGAGGGAGCTGTGAGTGAGGGAGAAAGGGGGCTGTGAGTGAGGAAGAGAGGGAGCTGTGAGTGAGGGAGAAAGGGGGCTGTGAGTGAGGGAGAGAGATATTGTAGATCAGTGTGGCGAGGAGAGATCATTGCAATGATGAGGATACCATCTTCAGAGAAGACAAGATTTTAATGCAAGACGGGAATGCCTGCATTAGTAGAGAGAACACCTGTATGTGCATAGGGAATCCCAGAGGGCAATACTTACACTGGTGGAGTCGGGTGGCTGTTCCGAAATCCCAGCATCATGGCCACCTTCTAAAAGGATGAGCATCATGAGAAGTTGGAATGTTTTCCAGCAGGGGGAATTTGCACTGAACTCGTTGGCCTAGCAGGCTTGCAATAATTACATATTAAAATGGTTATTATCATGTCGAATGGACGCATTCTGACGCCTTGTTGACAGCGTACAAAGGTTGTCTTCACGCATTAGTGCTCTCATACATGGTCTCCTAGACCTAATTCATCACCAGAAATACCATCAGCTCCGGTGTGCCTATCTCTGGCGAGGTCAACTTGTTAAAGTCTGTTGCCTACGCTGAATTATTGAGAAACTCTACACGCTGTTTAACTCAGGTGTTAGTAAAGTGATTACCTGCTGGGCCATGGCCAGGACTATCGTCGTCGTCAGTGCCGGAGGAGGATATATCATCGTTTGGCACACCTGCGCATGGCAACACATTGCATCATCCAGAACAGACAGATAGGCAGCAGACTTTCTTATTGATGCATAAGCAAAATATGTATCAGTGAAATCGGGAGCCCCTGAGTATACGAAGTTAAATATCGCTGAATAATTGAAAAACACAGATGAATGCAGGATAGCCCCATTAGCGCAGGCTCTCCGCATCCCTGTGGGACTAAAACTAGCCTCATCAAAGACAAGACATGAATACGTCTGTCCTTACAGCTTGTCCCGTCGATGTTTGAAGTTAAATAAACAGTTTGCGATGACAAAATGCTAATTGTAAGAGCCTCACGGTTACCTTGTCTCTACTGGGAACGGTGAGAAAGTCGAGCGCAATAATGAAACCATCTCCCAAAAGTAAGTTCTTAAGAATAGATTTGCATTTACGACCGCGATACTTTTACTGTAAATAAGTTTTTTATGCGTCTAACGACTGAATAGGAGAGGCAGACCATCGATCAGCGCTTTGATCCTTTTGTTCGACATGACTTCAACTTGCTCGCAGCAGAACTCTTCTATCTCCCTCAGCTTATAGCCCTGAAAACAAAACGGAACACACAAACTGCTGATTCTGCTACCACTTGCTTTGAAAGCGCAGTCAGGAAAAAATTAAAAAAACAGTCGTCACCTGGCTAGCACTGGCAGTGGCACGATTTATACAGTGAATTTGGGAAGTAAGGCTGTTTTTACAGCTAATGTTGAGGTCAAACGTAACCTAAACACTAGCAAGAAATGACTAAATCGACCGAGCTCCTGTTGTTTCTGGATATTCCTTTAAACCATCGCTCATGTGACATATTAGTCAACAGCACTGGCACCTAAACATTACTACCCCCTCGGTAATAATATTTACTTGACATGAAGTAATGATTAAAAATATATTGAAAAACTACAATTCGAGGCATATTAGCCACAAGAAAACAGAGCAGCCACTCGCCTTGTGCCACACTGCGTACCTTGAGGATGTCGGGCAGCATAGAAAACAATTTCTGTTTCTTTAGCGAAGCAAACATGTGCCCCACCATCTCCCGGCGATTATTCACGTAGAAGCCTATTGGATGCAGCTCTTTGCTCAAATCCATATCGGCATCAGTGTCGTCATCATCCTGGCTTTTCAGCTTCTTCTTGGTGCGCTAGAAAACAAAAGGGTGAGGCTATCAACTACAAATGTCGTTATCTATACATTGGAGTTTTGACCTTCTTCAGCAAGGGTCTTCACTCCAAGTCTAGACATCTGCAATGCCTCGATGTACAGCTTCCACAAAGTTGTAACCATATGAATACCCAATTAGAATCATTCACTGCATACAGCTTTCATCATAAAATCAAGATCAGGGGCGAAGATAAGTCAACTTCATTGCAAAGCTCCATTATACAGTTATCACAGCTCATGATCAAAACAACAGCAGCGTTAATTAGTTAAATTCTAACTGAGCTTTGAGCACAAAGGCTTACTTGCAGCAAACTCGCAGCAATCCAGATCTGCAGATCGGTACAAGGGTGAAGTCTGTGTGACCAAACTTGGACACTAAAATACAACTTACTACTAAACGTACAAACTACAGGCCTTATTTATTTGAATGAATCCATAACTGCTACTTGTAGTGAGATTCAACATATCTGGATCATATTTACATGCGAAACTTCAGACACCATCACCAGCTCAGTAACTTAAATTTCAAGTTACACCCCCTCCAGGGGTCTCAACCTGACATACCTTTTTCGCTTTGTTTTCACTACTTTTCTTTACTTTCCTCAAGTGCACACCATCAACATTAGCTTCGGTACTTTTACGCTTCTTTTGAGGTTTCTTAAGGTCAGTAACCGTACTGTCAGGCAGCATTATTGACCAGAATTAAAGCGGACAGAGCAATATCTCAGGAAACGCTAAAAAAGGACGCACATAGTATTATAAATCGTAGCAGACTGTACCATTTTATGCTTCGACAAAGCAAAGTTATGTCATATATTTCCACACAAGTTATCATCAATAAATGGAATATATAGAATATATAGACTTGAAAATATGAATGCTTGTTGGAGAAAATATTAACATGGATCACACGAAACTTGCGTTAGTCTACCTATGACATTGACATAGTCAAATCAGTAGACTCACAATTAGTAATGGAGTAACTATCTTAGGATTAGGGTCATATGAGGGAGTGATAAGAAACAGCAACATATTTTATCTCGATCTCAACAGGACATTCTATAGCACAAGAGTATACAAGCTGAATTGTTGAATAGTTCACACGACATTCTGCTACAGTGGTACATGCCTGAGATAACAGTATACGCGTATCTGTAGTCGATGAAGTATATAATTTCCCTTATGGTGCAAAAATTGATCACTGTTGCAACTAATAGTGCTATACATTCAGTATGGCTCGGATTCTCTAAGATGTATTAGAAGAGGCATTTTCGAATGCATGGAGGCGGCCATGTTTACGAGACGTTGATCTACGATAAATATTCCAAACCGATGACTAAAACGACTCCATTCTTGTATTAAATGGTGAAATACATAATAGATAATTTAATAATTAGAGAATATTACATTTAATGAAGTCGTAAATCCTTTCAACGAACTATGTGAAGGCGTCATACTCATTCCGGAAATGGTTTCCTCCTCCGGTTAGCAGCAGACGGGCTAGGTTGGTATCACTCTGGCTCTCATCCTCTTGTAGAGAAAAATCAAATAGTCCGTCTAAATTGTAAATTGATGGAGGATCAACTCGTGACTGGTTCGACCGTTAATTACAGTTTTGCGTTATACCTCGAATTCTGAGAACAGATGAGAAGGATTTTAGAATCAAGGTCTGAAACATTGGCGATTGGGCATACAGGTTTTACCTACCACTGGTATCTAATTCAACTAAGCCTTATTAGGGCGGGTGTTGATGACATAGACGGTGGATATTACAGAGAATATGCTTGAATGCGTGAAGCAACGTTAGTTTTTAGCATTCACACTTTTCCAATCATAATCATAACACTCTCAGGTAAAAAAATGTGTAGTGAACTTACTCGAGCGCTGCTATATTCGACCAAGATGCTAAAGAGGTTAATGATTCCCTATTTATTTCCATTTTTACCCGACTCCTCCCCCACTGCTGCTAGTCCATGTTGGATGCCTGGCTTTCGGTCTATGTTCTTGGTATATACTTGTGACCAGATATCATATTGCCCAGTCTCATTTGTTTTGATAGCACTTATGAGAGGAGAGAAATCATAGTTTTGGCAGCGGACAGTTGAGCTAAAGTCCAAACAGCTTTTCGTTCCTAGCACTTGGCCAGTAGCTTTGGTCTCAAAACATCTAAAAATAATCAAGCTTCAGCGTTTGTGATTAGGAGGAGACTGACTGGCTCATCTTATGATCCCAGCTGCAATGTGCAAGCAAAACTCTAAACCACCTAAATCTAAATCCATATTTTTTCACCACTTATATTACGCTGTGTGAAATAGTTGAGTGACAGCTCTCTAGTCCCACCCATTAGTACGGGTGGCAACCAGCCTATTTTCAATTTAACGGCTGTCACAAGTTGAGTAATTATGTTTGAGCTAGTTAATAAGCATCCAATGGCTTGTTTTTACTTGAATATTGTTCAATTATTGCAGTGCCTAATTAGATTGGAATAGTAATTTTACTAGTTGGATTGCGTTGACCATGGACACACTGGAACTGGTGCTAGTCTGCGCTACTAATGAGAAGTCTAGCTGATGGTGGTGAGGTATAGCGGCCATAGTCCTACCACGCTATGATCTCAGCACCGCTGCCTTCAGTTTCCGATGAGGAGCTAATTGAGACAACCTATGACTCAGGCCACAAAGGCATTTAAATGCTCTTCAAATTAAAAAAGTAAACAGTGTGAAGAGACCATTTCAAGTTCATCAAACACAGCCAGCCAACGCAGATAGGCGCTGCACTTCTTTCTTCTAATTAGTTAAACAGAATTAACCTTTGACATGTGAAAGAATTGGCCCTATTAGATGAGAGAGTAAGGAAGACCTCATCATCTGCTGGCACATAATGTGATGAAGGGGTATTATTGAGAGAGCAAAGTTGTCTCACGTGACTAGCCAATCAGTGGCCACTATTCAGCTATAGTCGTTGAAGAGCGGCACCTCTCATTCACCACTGTCATTAGTACGTTATCTGGCAGGCTACACTACGGTTACTCTCCTAGCTCTCTCGCTCTCTCTTGCTCTGTGTTTAGCTCCCAGCTGCTATTCAAACCTTACGTCCTACGAGTCATTGCTCCTGAGATGAAACCGGCTGCTCTCACACAGCACTGATCAGGTGAGCTGGCTATTGTATCTCCTTGATGGACTTCTATTAGCTTTGATCAACCATTACTTCATAGCCTAGGCCCTAGACCTATTGATAGCGTTCTATATTGATTAATTCACCAAAATTTTTCACCTGACCACAGGCTCAGTTCCACGAAATGCGAGCCAACTCTAGTTATCACTTGCCCCGTTGACGGTTGGTCATCAGCAGCTCTCACAACAGTACAATCATGTGTCAGCGTCACTTATACGCACGCGTACAGAGCCTGGCAGTGTTCCTATGTATTTGGACTACATGTAGTTGATGTCCGATGCACATGTAGGTGGCCAACTATTGCAGTGGTAGTAGTCTCTGTATGTAGTAACGAGAGCGAGCCATCAAATGTCACTTGAATTTTGATGGCAGCTGCCTTTACAGCCATCCTGTTTGTTTGGCGAAATGAACTCATTTGGTGGCGAACTTGAGATTGATAGTACACTAAAACACTTCCTGAACTGACTCTGCTGGAGCTGAGGACTAGGTGGTGAGCAAATGAGCCGAGATTCTCCAGCGCCCAGGCAGTTGCTGCCAACTTATGGTTATCAAATTCCTAGCAATTAAATTTTGATAATTTGACTGGTGAACGTTCATACCATCAGTGCTCGGGTGTCAAAACAAGTCTGGTAGGTTGAGAGGATTCAATATGATATTCAAGACAGCTGCTCACGATCGGTAGTGCATCATCCTTGCCATATGGCTACTGCAGTCTGAGAGGGAGTAGTCGAATTAAAATTTCACACAGTCTGACCTCAAGTGCGGTTGAGTTGAAGGAAGTGTAGCTAATTGGTGATGACAATGCCAGTCTTTGTCAATGTACATCAAATTCTGTTTCAACTGTGAACTACTGTGTCAGAGAGGCGAGCTGACCAAATCAGACGCACAGCGTCCCACAGGGGCCCATTGGCCCGCTAACAGAGCATTCAGCTACAACATGATGTAATCCGTCAGGCTGTAATAGCTTGCACAGGGGCATCCCGCTGCCAGAGATCATAAACCCAGCAGACACTCAAAAATTGATGCGAACAATGAGCCTGAGAGTGGACATGCTTGTCTATCATTTCAAGAGGAGATTATACTAAATATCATCGGTTTAGGTTGTTTAATAAGTTAAGGTATGGTTGTTAAAGAAACCCGGTGAAAGGTTTACTAGACGCCCCTTGTTTACACAAGATTTCAAAGCCTCATTGGGATGGGAGCTCATCATTCCGTTTTTAAGAGCGTGCCTGATAAAAAATACTCGGTAAAAACCAGTCTAATCTTTGATCATATTGACTTTTACGATTTTCAGAAATGATGCACCACATAAAATTTATCTATAAAGAAGTGAAACCGCACACCGATGCGTACATATCAAGCTACTCGTCGTCCTATAGGGCTGGCAGTAATCCCCCCTAAGAAGCTGCAGCGCAATTTCGATAATTTCACTGGCTGCGCAGGCTCAAGTAGCGATTTCCTTACAGACACTGCCGATACAAATGAATTTATAGACTGTTATCTTAAATTTACAGCTTGATGGTCGTATTGAATGAGCCATCTGTGAACCTTTACAATAGTTGTGCGCACAGCCTTTTTGTTTAATTTTTGCTTTTGCATCGGTATGCGAAGCACAACAGCTGTGCGAAATGAGCATGATTAAATTAAAAATGACACTCTCCTTTGTGGTCCCTCTAGAGGGTAGTGCTTTAATAAATATCAAACATTAAATTAGATCGCACTCTAAGAGGCACTCTTGCTTCCCCCTCCCTTTCCTCTCTCCCCTCTCTCACTTCTTCGTTCTCTCTCTCTCTCTCTCTCTCTCTTTCTCTCTCTCTCCCTTTCTGACTTCTTTGCTCTCCCTTCTCTCTCTCTCACATATCCCAGACTGGACCAGCATCCATTCACATCACTAACAGCAAGACTGTAAGAAGTACTCCTCAGTGCATGCCGGTGCCTTGAAGCGGGCGCTGTGGACTGCATTAGCGTCGGCCATGAGAGCAAAAGTTGACATGCAAATTCTCAACTTGAACATCCTAATCTGCTCGTCGGAATTCAAATCTGATTTTAAAATAGACCCACTCGGCTCCAGGGGAGAATTCATTTCGACCCTTGAGTACATGTGAAGTGGACACTTTTTACTTTGATTGGCGTACAACGATGGACACTGCTAAACAAACTGGCGTCTGACTCGTCCCATTGAGGCTTATTATGTTTTTGATAAAAAATTCACAAACCAATTGTCATGACATTTACAAATTGGCTCACAAGTTGTTTTTCTTGGTTGCCGGTTTCACTAAGTTGAAGTATGTGTACACAACCTAAAAAAACCAAACAACTGTCCTGCCATCAAGCTGTCTTCAGAAAGCTCTCAAGCCCCTCAGTGTTTTTGAGGCACTGACATGCCACATTGACAGAGGTATAGTCCATATGTTCAACCCTGTTCATAAGCTCAAAATAGCTTAGCTCATTGCAACTAAAGATTATCTTGTCATACAGCTACGCCCAACTTCATTCACCATTGGTGGAGTTGACAAGTCAAAGGGGCTAAAGGAAAAATTTAATCACCAACAAATCTCATTAAATTCAGGCGTTAAAGTTGATCTTCTCTTGTGGGATTGAGTTTGTGTTGCCGTCGTTGACGCATCACTGCATACAGACGATAGAGAGAGAGCAGCGGATCTCCTCACAAACAAGCAGCCACAGTCGGCATGAAACCACTGGGTGCTGATCGAGGAAAGATTGGGCAGTTAAAGCATGACAAAAGCCCTATGCTGGGACATAACATTTGTTAAAAAGATCAATCCATACAAAGGGATGGGTACGCAATACCATTGTCAACTTCGATTTTTTACGCCATGGAAAGCTGTGTTATTATTTGGTCCTACAATGCTGTTAATTGCTTATGAATAATTAAAAAATTCACCTTTTGTTCTCGATGCTATCAAAATTTGTTTGAATAAACTAACCCAGTGGGCGCAGACAATGAATTCTGTCATAAAAATATATCAGCGACAAAGAATGCGTGAACTTTACTTTTGCCTGCGCATCGATCGCACATTCAAAACTTCAGACCTAAATTGATTAACAGTTCATTTTGCCAACTTTATTGGCTTCTGATAACAAAAGACAATGAAAAGGATGTTCCGCGCTTATGTGAAACTGTTTACCCGTGTAGTCTCTGCGCTTGATGCTCTGCTATTTCGCACAGACAATGAACGGGCATCCTTCTTTTGACAACAATTAATGATTAAAATTTGCTTGAATGAGCTGGTCGCGTGCACACTGATCTTAGGTTTCATCCAATAACGAGGCACGCAGCAGCCCACCACTGATCTCCGTACGAGGTAATTGCGCTCTGCTCTTTTAATCTCTCTCCCTATGGTTTGCAGCTATGAAACTTTATGATGATTTCGCAGTTTGGAAAGCCTTTTAAAATGCCAGCTGGCGCTATTATTAAGCCTTCTAGACAGCTGAAACGTGTCTTGTCCCGGTAGGTTACGACTAGTACCTATGCATGCGCTCTTGCAGGTAATTTATGCCGCTGAACTACTTTCTCTGAATTGGTAAGGCTGAATTGTTGCTCCACAGGGATGGCCTTATTTTCATTGGTAATAAAATTGTAGCCTCTGGGAAAGTTGAAATGTTAATCAACACGACTACCACAGACATTGCAATACTCTTGGGTATTGAATTTTGCATTATTTTCTACCGTATGTTTTAATTAAATTTAATTGGTCGTTGATGGGAAGAAAGATTGTGTTTGACAACTGTAATGGACCAATTCCATGGAGAATAGCGGTTGAAAAGTCAAAGCGAAAACGGAGTCACTCTGGGGCATCTGTCATGAGAAAATGTCGGAGGATCATTTGTAATTTTGATAACGCCAATAGTTACGAGTGCACACACGGCTAGTCTCTCTATTGGCCTCAGTGCTGTCCAGTATCAGTGATACCTGCGCGGGCTGTTGTTGCGCGTAGTAGACAAGACAGCGAGGCGCACAATTCACAACACACCGCTCATCACCTTCTCACTGCAGCGATAAGCCAATCAGATTTCACCTTCACTATAATAAAGCTTTTCCTGTAAAAAATGTACTAGCCAGTATAATTACCATTGAACGTCCAGTCAGCGTTATGTTAATTGGTTTCAGCATCCTTTGATATGATTACCACCACGTGAATTTCAGATCAATGAATAAATTTACCAACGGATCACAGGACTGGCTGCTGCTCGGCGCTCACTCGCATGTGGAGAGTGAGGGCCGGGCTGTATCTCCTAGTGTTAGCTCAGTTCACATGAGGCTGGCGAGACAATCGGTTGGGCTTATTAGGCTAGGTAGTAACATATTGTACACACTGCCAATTATATATCCATTTGACTCACACACACTGCGCAACAACAACTGCGATATCATCATCTCGCTACAGCTGGCCAGTAAGTATGTGCTCTTCGGTTCACACTGTGCTCACCTCGCTAGTTGTCTCTATGACTCACAGTTCTTGATTCCATTTCAAAATAAGCAAGTGAAGGCGATGAGCTGTATTTGCTCTCGAGTCACTGCGCCCGCTAGGTCGGCCACGGTGTCATTGTTACGTACACTGGGAGCATGAATGTAATTGTCACAAGACGTAGGGTCTGTCCTGCACACAGATAGCAGGATTAATTTCAGAACACAAAAGGTACACTTGTCACCTCACTTATCTCTGCGATGCCTCTTGCCCAAGCTCAGTAGTTCTGATACTTTAATAACTTCATGCTTAATGGAATGAGACAGGGGCATTTAAATGCATTCGCCAGCCTGCCATCATTTCATTTGTTATTGCGTTTCAGGTCGGAAGAGTTGCTGAGTGTATCGGAGCTCCCGCTCAGCTACACAGATGATGTTAGGTGAGCTGTACCAGAGTGGTGCTACGCCAGAACTTTACAAGTTCATCATGAACTCGTCGTCAGAGATGTCCAAGGCAAGCAGACGGAAGCAGTCCAAGCCGAACCGCCTGTTCGCAAACGAGGAAGGGGGACAGGTCATTCCGGCCTCGGAGCAGAGATCTGAAACGAGCCCAAAGATTTCTCCGCTGCCCCTTCAGGTATAGAGATCCGTACGAACGTTAATCTTGATTAATCAGTACAGTCTCATTCTCTCTCTGAATACGGTGTGAGTGTGCACAAGCAGATGTATGACATAGGTTGACTCAGTAAACAGATGGCTTAGCGCGAAACCACTGCTGAGAGGTTTTCACTGGTGCAACTGAAATCTCAAACTGAGCTATAACGGACTCCTTGCGATGTGACGTTTCAGTAATTTCATGAATTAAATGTCATCATATGTCTCAATACAGCGCAGGCTTCAATAGGCATGGACAGTCGCGTGGATTGTTTTACTCAAATGTAATCAAACACCGTCGGAATGAAGCCAGTTCATGTTAATTCAAGTGCCTGATTTCTTCATAACATTTACTTTATTATTTATGAGTGGGCCACTCGATTGCCACACTGTTCAACTTGAAAACTAAAGCTATTGGATATTCTATAACCGTCTAAACGACTTTGAAGATGAAATATCCCTCTCATCGCCTTGCCTTACTTGCTTTGACAGCTCGCAAATGAGGCGAACGGCTGAGAGTACAGTGGCTATGAAGTCCATGTAATGTCTCTCCTTGCATTGATTGCGTGTATGCCATAGCACACTTTAGTAGGTAGGTGAGCTGATACTCGGACTATCTCATTTCACTGATGCCAACTGACTAGCAGCTCCGGGCGGGCAATGCAGTTTAACTAATTCACCATATTACCTCCATGATCAAATTTAAATTTTGTCAAGTACAATTAGACTGCAGCCACTCTACCCTCTCGCTCCGCTGTTCGACTACCTCACTGGATTGCAGCTTGCTGACTCCGTTCTACCAATCCGCTTGTTTAAGCTTTAACGTCTTGACAGGCACAGCGAATTGCAGATCTTCATCATCCATTAATTTGAACTTCAGCATGAGTTGCTCCAACCGTTTGTCTAGTTTTGAATGCCATAACACAATGTTGAAACAGAGCTTGCTTATTTATATTAATCATTTGGTGAGCATTTAGAATTACAGGCATACCTGCGGCGACCGCAATGAAGGTAGAGTTGATAAAACTTCCATGCGCTACTGGCCCTTATCCGTATTTGATTGTTTACATAAATTTTGATGGGGTGACAGCAATTTTACAAGACAGGATGCTCCATACCAGGGCTTTGCCGAGAGGGTTTCACTGAGAAATATATAAGACTTATCTTTCACACTTGGCTAGTCACACCGATTGAACCCGAACACGTTTACATACGGAAATTGATACAGGTGGCTTTGTCGGTTTTGGTGATGTGTCACATCAATCCTTCATGCTGTATTTCATTTCATCCATGCAGACTCTGTGCTTGATGAGTCAAACAGAGAGTCTGATCTGGCGTGGGAGGAGAATACCATAGATAGAGAGAGACGTAGGACATACTTCTGTACCTAAATAGTTCTACATATTCACGCGTGTATATATTTACCCTGTAGGTGGCAGCGCGAGATCATGATGTTTGTGACAAGGATCCTATGGACTTGTCAACCAAGGCTAGTAGTCCAGCAGTGACTGACGCCAGCCCGTCCCACAGGTTGGAGAGTGAGAAGGCGGCCCTGTTGCCGGCGGTATCGCAGCCAATGCCCTGCCCTCCTGATATGCAGATGGTCAACTTTCCTTGCCACGCGTGCGGAGAGGTTTTCCCATCGCGGGCGCAGCAAGAACAGCACATCTCAGAGCGACACAGCAGTAGGTAAGAAATAGCCTAGGCTCTCGCATTGACCTCTTCAATGGTTGACTTTGTCATATCCCGCCCCATTTCCGAACCTGACTGAATAGGACTAGAGGCTAACAATGAAGCAGCAGGGTATGAAGTACAGCGCGATAGTCATTAGCAGTGCTGTAAGCTCAGTTTACCCTCTCACCCATTTTTCCTCTGCCATATATATGCCAAACTGTAAAGTTTTTTATGAGAAGCCCTTAATGGCTATAACGGAATCATGCAGCGACTTCCACTAGATCAGTTTTTATCACCGAACTTACAAATACTAAGTGGTATGGAATAACTGCTTATATTGTTTAATTATTGGAGTAAGAGGAACATAAATGCTACCTCATTGACATTCAATCATAACAAATGAACAACTAAACACTGGATTGAACTTAGCAGTTAATAATTAGCCAGCCCAGTCTTCTTTTCTTTCATTCGTTATTGATTGCCATTCCTTTCCTGTTTACTTCTTAAACAGGCGAAGGCGATGCGCGTCGAAAATAAAACACCTTCTTGGTAGCGTGCGCTGCTGTAAATGCGTGGTGCGTGCCATCCCAATATGATTGACGGCCCGCCACGGCAAGAATCTCCATTTGTTCATTATCAGGGGTCTGTCCCGCCGCCTCCTGTAGCTCTGGAAAACGGCGAAGCTCTTCTAGCTTCTTAGTTAGGAGTTAGAAGGCTTGTGGCGTTCGGCTAATGGCTAGCTCACATGTGGAACTTTTTATTAAATTGAATTAGTAAGCCCTTGTCTGTTAAGATGCTCATAAGCCTCTAACTCCCATCGATTTCTCCGCACAAATTTAAAACTCAATGTCTGCTGCCGAGTCTTAATTAACATTGCGCTCCATCTGTGGCTAAAATCCAACAGCAAATACTAAACCTGTAATCTCTAATTAAAACGGTCTAATCTAATTTGGTGAAATCATAAATGCCAAAATTCAATCGATTTTTACCGAGTAAGACAGGAGATGGAGGGCACTCAACGAGCAGCGCACAGCAGCTGTGTTTCAAAGATACGAACGAGCTTTGTAACAGTCAATAGCATGACGAGGATGGCTGCCGTTCAGTACGCTGTCCTACCTCCATCCCTCTCTGTGTCAGTGGAGGTGCGAGTCAACTCACTCACTCGGTCACGAGCGTTCAAGGCGTTTTGACACAGTGCGACTGCATATTGAGTTCGTTTCATCACTGCTGACTGGATGCCACTTCCTGTGACTGACTGCTCCCATTATAACATAAACTCACTCCACGCACCCGCCACCGCCGTCGCGTCTTGAGAGACACGTTGAGCAGAAAATGATATTCATGTTCGTTTCAAGTAGGCAGACAGCATAAATTAGTATAACCATGGTCTTTTTGGCAGAGGTGAGATAATGGCGGAGTTGATTCAGTGGGGGCTGACTCATAGATGCAAGTCAATCAGCCAATTTTGGAGATTTTTATGGTTCTATTAACTGGTTTCCTTCCTCAGCTGCTGATGCTGCCGCTAGATAACCTTGTCTCTCTCTCTCACGGGTTAATTGCTAAACCGTAATGTTGTTGTTATTGGTTATTTCAGTGATGCTGTCACGGCTAGACCCAGTCCGCCTGGCCCGATATTTCCCACAGCATACCACCGCTTGGCGACAGATTTAGGCCTCGGACCCATTGGAGCTGCCATTGGAGCTGCCGGACTCATGCCCCAGCTGTCGGCAGCCAAGGAGTCATCCAAGTTGCTGAGCTCTACAGCCAATGGCTCGGTGATTCCTAAACCTGGCACTCCTGGCGTCGGAGGCAAGGGAACCGCCGGCACTGTCTTCCAGAGGGAGGCGTACTGCGAGATATGCCAGAGAGAGTTCTGTAACAAATATTTCCTCAAGACTCACAAGGCGAACATTCACGGCATCATAGACCCGAATGACCCCAAGTCGGCTGCCGTTGCTGCCAAGGTCGCTCAAGCTCCAAAGATCAGCCAGTCGATGACAGAGTCTCTTGTGCCACAGAAGGCTCCTGTGCCATCGGCGTCATCCAAAGGGTCAGCGGGTGACAGCATGGATGACTTCTGCGAGATCTGCCAGAAACACTTCTGTAACAAGTACTACCTGAAAAAACACAAGGTCGACGTCCACAACATCAGGCCAGATGGCAGCAAGCCAGTCTCCACTGCCGCTCCTGACAGCCACTCTGACAATAGAGGCCTGACGACGACCGCTCCCGCATCCAGCGGCCTGCATCTGCCCATGATGGTGCCTCCATTGAATCCAACATCCATGAACAACATGCTCTTCGTCAACCCGTTCGTGCCCAGCATGGCGGCCATGTCAATGGTACCTCCGATGATGCAGCCTCAGTTCTTTATGCCGGGTATGGGTGGCCTACCCGCCCCCCATCCTATCGCCCCAGCTGTCAGTACGTCACCTGAGTTGAAATCTGAGCCCAAATCCGCTTCAGGGTCAGAGAAAGGAGACGTGAAGCCCGCTGGAGACAGACCGGAGACCTTCTGTAATATATGCAAGTGAGTTCATTAAACTTTGTCATTTCCTGAGATATTGAGCCGATGAATAGAGGACAATGGGTCAGCGTGAATAAATCTGATTTTTAGGCCCCTCCCATAGAATTTAAATTTTGACGCAGTCTTCCTGTTTTGTTGTCTACGGGGTGGAGCAGGGTTCATCTGGTCTCTCAGCTAATGATTCACCTGCGTGAAACTTAGCGGGGTTCACATATGAGTACAGCTCAACTTGCGGGGCTTCGGTAACGCACATTCCCTGTATGCTGAAAAAACGGAACAAGAGACCCAGTAGAAACCCAATATAGAAATGTCTGCTTGCAAGCTAGCGAAGCTTTGTAATGAGACCAAGGTGCCGTTAAGCAATGGGTAACTCGACTCGCCGCTCTTCACACGCACAGTGTTCGCACTGAAATAAAATGCTCATTTTGATTTGTTGTAATTACTGTTTTGAAGTTAGTGCGAAGCTAAGGAGTTAATTAACTTTTTTGTGATGTGTATTCTGCTCGAGTTATGATGCATTGTACGGCACACTTAGTAAACCTTTATGAGAAATGCATCCTCACAAATTAGATTTAACTAGGGAGCATGCTTGCCAATTAGCGGCTCAAATCTCGTGTATTTCTTTGCCATGTAATATTTACAGGTCAATTATGGTGTCTGCTGTTTTCATCAACGGTCTTAGTGAAAAAACTTAATGTTTTACCCACACCAGTGTTGGCATGGCTAAATGTTAATGAAGTCCTCGGCTTAAAGCCTGACTATGCCTAGTTAAATTCGTTTGCTACCAATTGCAGGAAGGAGTTTTGCAATTCCTACTACCTACAAGTACACAAGGCAAGTAAGCACGGTATCTTTGATGACCCGGCAGCGTCCGCCCTTATGATGATGGCAGCCGAACGGGAGAAGGCGGAGCGTGAGGGTCAGCTGATGCAGGCTGTGTCCAACTCTCCGTCACCCACCAGCATGTCATCGATGAACGCAGTGCGCCCTGTTGTGCTGACGTCCGACAATGAGCGTACTAAGGTAATAACCTGAGTCGTGCTTTGTGCCACGCAACCTGCATCTCATCCCGCCTGCCCGCCTTGGAATATTGAAAACAAACACCAAATTTCCCATGTGAGGTCTTCAAACAAAAGTCTGTTTTTCTCAACTAATACAAGCCAGTCAGCGATGCTAATTTTTCATATTTTAGGCAGCAATCCTTGTTTTAATTAAACCACTGGAAGGTGAAAAAGTGCACAAGGAGAGGAAAGCAATGTTTATTATCAAAATTTTAATGATCACCTTGCAATGCACTGAGTATGTTAAAAACAGGATGATGTGGTCAGGATAAATATTACATCAAATTCAAGCCAACTAGTCTCTGTTTTCTTAGCCAAGTTCATTGAAAATGGGCAGGGTGTAGACTATTGACTCATATTTTACTGCAATTAGTAGAATCTAGCCAAAGTAGAAGTGAGGGGCGGTGAGAGAGACAGGCTAATCATCTGTCTTCGGCTGCCACCGCCACCGGCTCTGTGACAGGAAGCAGAATAGAAACGAGTGTGGTGACAGGAAACGTTAAACTAAACATAGGTTCAGGGTTTGAGGCTCACTGGTGACCTGGAAAACATGATTGCGGGTTGAGATAGGATGTCCGATAATAACAGTGAGCCTTGATAGAGCTGCTGCACCAAGCTTCTCCTCCCCCTCTCGATCTCCATCTTCCCTTCATCGTTTCCTTCCCAATCTTTATACATCTGTATCCGTATCTCTCCCTACCTCTTCTCTACCTCTCTCCCCCCTCTCTTTCCCCTCTCTTTCCCCCTCTCTCCCCTACCTCTCTCCCCTTCTCTCTCTCTCCTCTCTGCCTCCTCTCTGCCTCCTCTCTCTCTCCTCTCTGCCTCCTCTCTGCCTC
>ERZ1740065.1030-NODE-1030-length-16227-cov-13.866930_pt1 | contig 16227 bp, 16 predicted proteins | sample MGYA00581738_ERZ1740065 | MGnify/ENA primary metagenome ERZ1740065 (study PRJEB43018, sample SAMN04849749) | marine metagenome | isolation source: floating plastic debris | place: Pacific Ocean | collected 2008-09-01 | study: EMG produced TPA metagenomics...
TTGTAGTGGAGCTAGAAGTAGTGGTTGTAGTGGAGCTAGAAGTAGTGGTTGTAGTAGAGCTAGAAGTAGTGGTTGTAGTAGAGCTAGAAGTAGTGGTTGTAGTGGCGATACGGAAATTGCATAAACCATAAAAACTAAAGTTGGTTAGCGAAAAATGCAATGCAGTTAGCTCGTTCCCTCACTCTTTTGCCATCCTATCTTTCACTACCTTTCCCTTGCTATATGGCATGTATCACATAGTGAAGGCGAAGTACGTAAGTAAGTACGAACCACTTACCTTCTAAATCAGTCTTTAAAGAATCTGTAAATGTATCAAACTCCATGTCTTCAATGGCGGAGAAAACGTCATTCACGTTGATGGTTTTCCTCTTGGCTGACAGTGCGTTGTTGTTAGCGCTGTCGATAAATACACCATACCATTATTACTCTTAACGAAAACGGTAAGTTGAATATGACAACGCAGAAGTCTGACTGTAGAGCTCCATTTACACACGACATGATGATATGAAACTTACCATGACGTGGCGTACAGCACAAATACACTGGCCGCTTTGCTGATCGCCAGCCTTGCATCCTTGCCTACGTTAACGCCAGCTGGTAATACCTCTTTAATTATTCGGGTCACAACAGCATTCGGCAGGTTCAGATCCTCTGGTCTCTCAGCCATACTTCAGCTACACTGCAAGGAGGAAGTGGACAGGGACATCTTGGAGTGGACATGGAACATCCATTCGTGCGCAGGGTAGAACATACTGACACGTATATCCTAAATGTACCAACACAGCTGAACAGAGGCGAGATGGATAGTTCCAAAGATGTACCAGCGCACCCATCGACGCATGACCTGGCGCATATATCTCACGTATCAGCATGTAACAAGTAGTGGGTGTAGTCACAAAAATACGATTCTCACGAGCTGATTCAACTGGAGATCGAAGACAAGTCCCAGAGGAGTTAAATGGATAGATAACGAGACACGTTTGCAGATATTCGTATGTCGCATACCTTGTCTCAAATCCCTCGAGTTCGTTAGGTCCTTTGAGAATTGACTCACTCGTGGCGTATCACTGGGCTGCAGGCACAAGACTTTAGAAATTGAATTTTATTGGAGAATGCTGTAGGTTGATCACAAAAAAGCCCAATTTACACAAGCAAAGATAAATGAGTATGATATAGAAACATTTGTAGTCACACAGCCCAGATTTGTATGAGGTTTTAACGAAATATGTATATGTGACGTTTCCACTCTTCAGTCTACAGCAAGTACTGTCTGACTATTCGACCTGACTCTCGCTTCGCGCGAGTGAATGGAGGAGAATTTCCCGCGTGACAGTGGCACTCGCTCTGGTGCTTCGCTACTAGTTGAGTGGTGTCGAGTCACTCGCTGATCTCTCGGCCAAATTTACCTCTCTGATTGCTCGGCTCAGTAGTAGAACTTACCTGCGATAGGAGTTGTCTACTCTAGGCGCGTTCGTGCTGCACGAACGCGCCTTCTATCGGCATCAGTTATCAGCTGTATCCCCTATAGGAGTTGTTTACTCGATGCTTATCTGATTGGCAGAGTAGTGACTTGTATGGAGAAGAAATCAATCGATGGTAAAGAGTTCCACAGTTTCGGCGCTCAAAACGCCACCTACCCGCTGCCGTACTTCACTGTCGCTGCCACGATTGGCATGCAGAGGTCGGAGGCCAATACGTTCTGTAAGAGGTTGGATAAAGTTATGGCGAAAGTCTACTCATCAGATTCTTGATGGATTTATTTGGACGCATTTATAGAATATCATTGCTGTAGTTATTGTCATAGATACCTCATTTGTTATGCTAGAATACTATTCATTCCATCCCCCTCCTTAGGGGGATGGAATGTCTGTTTATTCATGGTACAAATCTGAGCTGATTAGCAAATAGACAGAATGTTTGTGGTCCAGTTGACGCAGAACCAGTTGTTGGACACCTCTGATTTATCGTCTCCCACGTTGTTCTTTATGCTATGCAATGATGATGATATAAGGACGGTAGGCCTGGCACCGTTTGGTGACATACTGGTACACCCCTCCACAGTTTGCTTCCGTTGGTCGCCCAGACCCGCTGTCTCTCTATCTACCATCGGAGTGGCCATTACACTGCCCGCCCACAACGTGTCGGGAAGTCGGAGCGTCAACCGTGGCCAATGACCGACGGTGTCTGATTGATGCCTGAATGATAGAGAGATAAGTGATAATAAGATTATATCAAATGCCCCATGCGGGGATATGCTTATGCTTATGTCTATGTGTATGTCTATGTCTATGCCAGCTTATGTAAACACTGATAGAGTTGATACAAACAGTTCAGAAACTCTTCTTTGCATTGTGTTCACTGATACAACTGATGGAATGGTATGAGTAAACAAATTACTGTATGTATGTATGTACCAAGCTCCTCCCCTCCCCTGTCTATTGGACATGGGTCTTAGACGTGGGGGAAAGGCAACTCCAAAATAAAACATTCCCCGCCCCCATCATTGGACGCGGCGATCATACACAGCACATATGGAGTTATCTACCCATTGCAGTGTATCTGGATAAACACAGCACTAATTTCAGGTAGGAACATGGTATGCAGTGCATATGCCTATGCATCGGTTTCCATTCATGCTGTGGCATGCTCGTGATGTTGGTATTGAAGTCACTACACTACACTACACCTATAAATATAGCATATGCTGACACAGGGTAGTGAGATAGATATCAGTGTTGTCCTATGCAAAATCTAAAATCTCAAAGTTGTCTGAAACCAGCAATGATCTGAGCCACAGCTAATTAATCATATAGCGAATTTAAGTTCTATGATTTTATGAGAAATCATATTCTATCCATTTTTAGATGCTCACACTTGTCATTGCACAGTAGTATATATGAGACTTACCTGAGAGTGTGACACCACCAGGTTGTGCTATACTTACAGCCAGCTACAGTATGTGTCCAGCGTGTCTAGGTGTCTGTCTGACTCTCAAGGTTGGTCCACACTAGCCGTATTTTCATCCGTCAGTCAGACAACAGTTTGCCGTGAACAACAGCAGTGTCCAGCCTAGACGCTACTCACAGCTAACGCCCGAGCTCTCTCTATATATATAGTTTATAGTATATATATAGTTTTTTATTCTGAGCGGCTGCGATGTATGAAGAGGGTTGGGCTGAGCGAGAGGCCCGCCTTTATCGTGATTAGAAAGGAACCAATGAGCGCGATTTCACGTTTTTCTCAAGGCCCGAACAGAGGGGCACGAAATTAGACTGTACAGTGGAGCGATACATTAGAGCCATACTGTTTGTTTGGAACAGACGGTGCGCGATGAATTTGTAGTTGTCGCCGTCTGCCAATGCGTGAGGAGGAATATCGTAGAGATGTCTGTTGTTCCACGTTTCCTCACACCGATGAGGTATAAGTTTGGCAGGCAGAAATCCATCACTCAAAAACTTTTTAGGTGAAATTTACAATATCATGACCAATGAATATCATCCTCCACCTTAGAGGAATATATAAACTAGAGACGCAACGAACGGCGAATTGTGTCCCCATTAATTCGGCCGCAAAACATATAGAACACAATGGAGAGGTACACCGGGGAGACGTTACGTTCCAACGGCTCGGCTTTACTAATAACGAGACGCAACGTCGCCCCGGTGTACAAATAACTGGGACACGATTGGCCTATAGCGCTGTATACGCGATGCGTCTCTAGTGTATATATTCCTCTAAGTCCTCCACTAAATCCTGAATCCCACCCGTACCTGCCAATCTCTCTCGGATACCCGAGGAGAGCTCATTTCCAGAGCGGTATATATATACCGCTCTACTCATTTCTTCTTTTATTTTCCACGAAAGCGTAACCAATAACGAGCAATTTCTTCAACCGTTTTCTTCTTGCGATCGACAGACGACGCCTCCTTCCAGACGCTGCCATTTTGGAACAGAACCGCGCTCTACGATATTCCTGCTCATCCATTGGCAGACGGCGACAACTACAAATTCATCGCGCACCGTCTGTTCCAAACAATCAGTATCGCTCCACCGTACGGTCTAATTTCGCGCCCGTCTGTTCGGGCCTTGAGTAAAACGTGAAATCGCGCTCATTGGTTTCTTTCTAATGACGATAAAGGCGGGCCTCTCGCTCAGCCCAACCCTCTTCATACATCGCAGCCCCTCAGAGTAGAGTTGGCGTCTAGTTAGTTGTGGAGTGGAGGCGATACTAACACCAGTCTATCTATCTCTTACTGACTCTCTCAAGTACTGCACCTGGTATCGTTAAACCAACGTGTATATTGAATTTCTGCACACTAAGCACACGAACATGTAAGCTGATTCTCTCTTTTCTTCCTACTGCTGAGCATGTGAGGTTTACCACGGCCGGGTAGTCATCTACCCACAGCGGTGTTTCAACCCCTGAAGTTAGTTGTCTACTTGTTGACTCTATTCTTTTCTTACCTCACCTCTGATGTCTCATAGAAGCTGTTACATATATAGCAGTTGAACTACTGAATTATTACCAGTGTGAATCAAAATTCATGTAGATACGATTGGTTTGCTCATATATTCTAGAGAAGAGATTTCGCACGCGATAGTAGCAGCCAAAGAATTGAGTAAATGCAATTAAATTATCACATAATCGTCGTGATAATGAAATAAGAGTATGGTCATGGTCACGATCTTGATCGTTGTTATCATGTGAGTTGCGGGAATATATGATCCGTTAACGAACAACTAATTGCCATTGAGTCGGCTCTTGTCCTTTAGTTATTCATTGATTACCAGCCGTATAGTAAGTGCTACATTGTTTAACGCTCAGGTTGGTTTCTTCTTACAATCATCATCCAGTAAAACAGGCTAGTTGTTCTTACGTATTGTATACATTGTTCACAGTGTTTGTCTGCTCCCAGTACACATTCCTCCTTCATACAAAATGCTGTATTTAGTTGCAAACCTATTGTTTTTGTTTCATGGTATAGGATGATTCGATTTTGCTATCAATGGAAGGCCATTCACTTGATCAGAAAATCAAAATGGTCATGTACTAGCAGTCACAGTCAGTTGAAGTAGTTACTAGTACTTCCTATTAGCACATGACCATGACATTCCTACTGAATTTCATATGGAGGAAAACTGGCATAGTTACAATCCACTGGAATCACATGTCTCCATTGCCAACTATGATTGATTTCCTCTAGCTTCAGCTCATTATATTTCTGTGTGCAGTGAGTAACCCCAGTGGCTCCCCTTACAGAAGTACCACAGGCTATAGGAAGGACAGCCGCCTGACTGCTGTTTAGCAGCACACACCCTATTCACACCTGTGTACTATCTGGTCATGAACAAACTGCAGGTCTATGATGGTGAGTAGCTGCGATATAACCGTGTCACCCAGTATGCCGATTTAGTGCCATGTTATGATGGATATCAGCCCATGCTATCATCATGCAATGTGTTTCACTCGAAGGCCCAGCGGCAGTGACTGTTCAGTCTGCTGCAATGAAGAATGGTAAGTAGTGACCACTCATCTGACCGGGCTGCTCATATACTCCCTTCACGCTGCCAGCTGAACGCTGCCAGCCGAACGCTGCCAGCCGAACGCTGCCAGCCGAACGCTGCCAGCCGAACGCTGCCAGCCGAACGCTGCTAGCCTCCAATACGTGAGGGGGTTGTAATTAGGCGGTGGAGGATTCCATATTAATGGTGCATACCTAACTGCAGCTGTATACACCGTTCTTCACCTGACTCCAGCATCCGTAGTTTACAGCTCCATACGTCAACACTCCTAGTTTACATCACATATGTTTACACTTTCCTTCAGACCAAGCATGCGATGGAACATTTTAATCATTTTATCCCTCTTCTCTTATTGATCAAGCTCCCAGCTATTCTATAACGCTGCTCCTAGCAGACTATGAAAAACAGGCATATCACACCGTCACGCTGTCGCATATCACACTGTTGCAGTCGAACAGTCCCCAGCATCACTGAGTAACCAGGATCTCATTAACAGCACTCAGCCGCTGACAGGGGGGGATAACTCGCCGACAAGCAGCTCAGCTGAGGAGTCGATTGAGGCGGAGCCGTACAAGAAAAGAGTTCAACTTTTGCTCGCCAACTGGCGCCTGCTGGTTGTCGTGTTGACACCAATCTTACTGCTGCCTATAATCATCGCCATCCCGAACAATTCGGTACGCCGCTGATTGTGACTCTCTGGCCACTGCTCGCGATCGATATCCCCTCTCGGTCATTGAGATGGTGTTTACGATCTGTGAACTGTGCGCCGACCCGCTCTCTTCCTCCGCTGCAGTTTGCCTAGCCACGCATTACTTACTTACGGCTGTTTACTTTCCATCAGCTCCTTAATGGCAATGATGATTGCGCCGGTAAAAATAGGCGAACTGGAGTAGAGAATGCAAACCACTTCCCACTCCCACTCCTATCGACCAGCGATTACCAGCCCGATTGCGTCACAGTACTCACGTATTTCAGATATCGAGATGCGCGTATCTGCTCATGCTCATGGCCGTGTACTGGTGCACGGAAGCGCTGCCGCTGCCGGCCACTGCTCTTATGCCGCTGTTCCTGGCACCGATGCTCGGTATCCTATCGTCTAAGGAGGTAGCCATCAATTACCTGACTGTAAGTATACAATCGCTTGCCCCCCCTCTCTGTACGCATACCGTCGCTGCCTCTACTGATGCTGTCCTGCTATCCTCGCTGACCTTGTTGATTCAGTATTAGTTTCCCATTGTTTGAACTCATGTTTTCAGTTGACGTATAATTTTCATGCTGTTTGTAATAATATGTTCTAAAAAGAGTAACTCATGCGTTTTCTGTGTTTTCAACACTGGAATGCTTGTAGGGCAATATTTAGAATTTCAACATCTGAAATTGCATACCACCGAACAGACCCTCTACAGTAGATGTCATTGACCGCTGTTTATTGCCGCAGGACCTTAACTTTCTGTTCGTGGGCGGATTGATGTTCGCTGTCGCTATCGAGAAATGGAATCTCCACAAGCGGATAGCCTTGGGCGTGCTGCTCATTGTTGGAACTAAGCCTAAAATGTGAGTTCAACCTGCAGCGGCGCGTTAATGGCATTAAGTTTTAGTCTCCATCAGCAGACTGCAGTGAGGCGTTGAAATGCTGCCAATTTGTGGGAGAGCTGTGCACTCTAGCGTGGCTATGGGCAGTAGAGGGAGAGTCGGTGCTCTAGCGAGTACTCCGCTCCGCTGGTAACTGGATATAGGCTATTAGGCAATTCTCTCAGGATAAAATAGCTGCCGCTGACGCATGAGCTCATATCCCAAAGTGGATACACAATCGTGCCTTCAGAGAGCGAGATCAATACGGTGGTATGTCGACCTTCGGTCAGCGAGACGCTGGCTCGCTGACTCTCGCCCAACCCTCATTGCAGTACCTTTTCTCACTATGGATGCGCGCAGGTGTCAGCCAGCTGTCAGCATGTGCTCGGTTTTTCAGGCTGTTGCTCGGTTTCATCATCGTCACCGGTTTCTTGTCCATGTGGCTGAGCAACACAGCGACAACAGCCATGATGATTCCAATCGCTCACGCCGTCCTTGTCGAGATGTGGAAACAGAAACAAAGTAACTCAAACCACTTCCTCATAAATTGCAAACTCGCTCACCAACTCGACGCGTCGTATCGTTTTGTCATATTTAAAATCTCGAGATGCCATGATTTAGAATTTCACTGCAAGACTTTCATGAGCGTCAAGAGTTTTTTTCTATGTCACTCCACGATTGTGTGCTCTGAATCTTAGCATAGGGATTATGTATGTTTACATACTACTATATATAACCAACTATTTACATAGATTTGTATTTATGTTTTAGGAGTGCATTGCTATGTACCCTCATAATTCAATGCCGGGGCAGAATTCGTGGGATGATCTGTTTTTGTTTTTTTTCAGTCGAGTCGGGCAATGCAGAGTTGTGCCTACACCAGATGAATGGGCGACCTAACCAAATGAAGTAAGCGTTTGTTACTGAGGCTGACCCTTAGGTGGCCTCATCTGTCAGCAACGGCAGCTGCCTCCATCGCTCTGTCTCCTTTCCTCAATCAATAATGTCAATTCTACGATCAATGCCCACTCAGCTTTCTCTAGTCAGACGTCGATGTTTATTACTGGTTGTGAAATTCACTCTGCGTCGCTGTTACATAGCCATCTACTTCCTGTAGAGTTCTGTACACACTGGAGTTGTTCTACTGTAGGGCTGAAGAAGAGGAGCTGAAACCGTCTGACATGAGCCCAAAGTACCAGATGTTGGGCCGCGCCGTGTCACTCAGTGTCTGCTACGCTGCCAATATCGGCGGGACAGGAACTCTCACGGGCACTGGGCCCAACCTCATCATCGGCTCTGTCATGGCCAAGTGAGCGGTATCTCCCTCCCTCCCTCCCTCCCTCCCTCCCTCCCTCTCTCACTGCCAGTGCAGAGTCACAATATACTGCCTCCATTTCTGTAGGTACTTCCCCTTAAGCAATGACATCACGTTTGGATCATGGATGCTCTTCGCCACGCCTCTGATGATACTCTGTCTACTGATCTGTTGGATTGTACTCGTCTGCGTCTTCCTCGGCCCAAGGTTAGCTTCCAACAGCTCAATGTTCTACTGTGCCTTTATCGATCTGCTTACCTACGCGCTCGTTGCAGGGCTTTGTTCTGCTGCAAGGATGATGATGAGTTTGAGACTGAAGGCGGTAAGCAGGTGTTGAGGCGAGAATATCAGAAGCTCGGTAAAGTGAAGTACGTGCACTAACACACATACGCTAACATACGTACAAATATTGATTGTATTCCTCAGTCATGTACATTCTGGGTATCATTGCAGCTTCCCAGAGGTTGCGCTGATTGTCTTCTTTGTCATCCTTGTCCTGCTGTGGCTCTTCAGGGACCCAAAGTTTACCAGTGGTTGGTCGGTCATATTCACCGAAGGGTGAGTTGCCGTGGCGACGACTGTATATACTGAGCGCCTTTCCTAACTTACACCTATCTCTATATTCTGTCATATATTTTTCAGCTTCTTCAGCGATGCATCTACTGGAATATTTATCTGTACATTTCTGTTTGCATTCCCCTCAAGCTTACCTTGGCTGAAAACTCATAAAACTGGTACGAGACGTCTCTTCCTCCCCTCCAACCACGCTCCGCCCGCCTGTGTATCGATAGCAATGTTTTGCAGGCTATAAGTTTGGCCCTCCTTTGCTCGACTGGAAGTCAGTACAGAGTAGGTTGCCATGGGGCGTCATAGTACTGCTTGGAGGCGGTTTCGCTCTCGCTGACTTATGCAAGGTACATTTAGACTCCGATGGTGCGTCATTGGGACAATCACACTCTGTAATGCACTACTCCAAAAAAATATCAAACATGATGCTATCATCGAATACCACATGTATGATTACAAAGGCTCTTTGATAACACAGCCGCCTTGTAACTGGAGGCATAGGTTGCTACTGACTCCTGTATCGTACCTCCCCCCCTTACTATCTGTACTGAAGGAACTGATTCGCTGAATATTCTTTTGTAACAGAAGTCTGGCCTGTCTACGTGGCTCGGCTGTCAGCTCGGCAGTCTAGAGGACATACCCAAGCCTGCTCTCGTATTCGTCTGCGGCGTGGTTATGACGCTATTCACAGAATTCACAAGCAACACTTCATCAGCCAGTATATTCCTCCCTATATTAGCTGAATTGGTGAGACTACTGCTTCTTCAGGCCCGTCTGCTGTAAAGAGACGTCTGCAAGAAATGAAAGTTGTTTGAAATCGCTGTAATAAAGCTTTCGATGAGAGATTGCTAATACTGATAGGAAAAGAAAAACATTCATTTTACACAGGCGTCTCTCTCAGTCGAATAGGCGTCTTGCCCTCTCAGACTAGATTGAATCTCAACTGTGTTTTCTTGTTCTTAGTCTGTAAAGTTGAACATCCATCCCCTCTATCTCCTCATACCGGTCACCATATGCTCGAGCTATGCGTTCGCCTTCCCCGTAGCCACGCCACCAAACGCAATCGTATTCGCGTTTGGCTACTTACGAGTTATTGACATGGTGAGTCAGCAATATTGAATATCATCTCTTCAATCTGTTGTATCCCTACACTGCACTGCTTACCGTTGTTCATGTAGGTGAAGACAGGCATGCTGATGAACATGCTCTGTCTGCTGGCAGTCATGTTTGGCATCAACACTTGGGGCAACGCTTACTTCGGACTGGAATCCCTACCGAGCTGGGCTAACTCAACCGCAGTGTCCAGCTGCTAAATCATGACATCAAATTGTACTCCTCTACCTGTGCTCTATCTGCTCTTTACCTGCGCATTACCTGACACCCAACTCTCTTGCCTCCATTTTTCACCATAATTATGTACATAGAGATACCGACGTTGGATACATATCTGTGATGGAATGCGTACGAGGTGCTGTTGGCGATGACTAATGAAGTTGTAGATGAGTCGTCAGAGATATCTGTCTAAAGTGTCATATCCCAGCATTTATTAAGACGTCTTTTTGTCAGCCATTATTGGAGGAATGACTATTGCGACTCATGCGTTGTCACTAGGAACTCCGACACTGAATTCCAGACATCTTTGTTTTTGAACCACTAAGGCAGCTCATATCCAGGTTTCAAGGATGCAGTATATTTTGTTCTTTTAAACACCAGACTCAATTAAGTTTTTTTGCAGCTGCAGTCAGGTGCCGTTTGCACTATCAAATAAATCTTATATTTCTAGAGAACAATTCTTCATGTCTGTGTCTGTTTCATTTGTACACATTTGCCGAAGACTATTCACAATGCACTGACTGCAGTTCCTTCCAATGCTGCCCGTATCACAGCCATATGATGCACAACCAGCTGTTCTCATCTGCCTTGTAGGTTAGTCAGTATGAAACAAGATCCTTTTCCTTTGTTTCTCTACCATTCTGAGCCGTAGCATGGTTTCTTTGCCTATAAAAGCTGGAATAGGTACACCATCCTGTCTTTGTAGTATGATCATCAGTGAGTTGATGATAGGGCTGTTCATAGTGCGGCTATGTAGGTAATGCTATCGCATGCTGATCATAACAGAGGTCATAATTAGGGTAAGAAATGTGCATGTCATGAGACCATTACATTTTCCACCGCTTGGAACAGCTACTATATATAATAAATACATACAACGATATATAGGATTGCGGTAGACTTCATATCCTTTCATTCATCCAACCCTTGCTTCTTTGGGCAGTATGAGGGGAAGACAGGTCACTCATCATCATCATATGATGATGATGGGTGGAGGACAGGGCAGTTTGAATTTAAACTGCATTGTAAGGAAATGGCAATGGCCAGCACCTCAGTGACTACTATATCATATTAGTTTTCTCCCACTGCCAAAGCGAGGTCAGGTACATGAATCAAACTCATCTGCTACAATTGAGCAGAAAGAAAGTATAATACAGTAGTTATTGAGAAATTCGCTTCATATACATATCAAGGATCTTCTTGAGCGAGTGTATGCACCACAACTGCTATCAATTGGTCGGCATTAAGAATCATTCAATTCAACCTCCATATTCTGCTGCTAATAATACTGGAGACGGTTTTACAAAGTAGAGACAACTCCAAATTACGATAATATTCTGATGATGAGTTTTCGCCAAGGAACTTCTATACTAATATATAGTTCCAAGGTTTTCGCAGTGGGAAATCGAGGAGTAGGCGGGGCAATACTTTCTACGCCTTCGTCAGGATTTTCAGCAGAAAGGTGATTACGAACTCAGTCTTACATGCTGCAAAATTCACGCAGGGGAGTATATACAAGGCTGTATAAAACAAACCACATGTGGAATGTGATATCATGCATAAATGCGTCCCCTCGCCCCTATCCCGTTCGAGCCGCCAAGAGTAGGAAATTACGTATATAGCTCGCCACAACACGCGCATTTCCAACATCATTTCACATTTTCTCCGTCGTCCAAAACTTCATCTCCCTCATCAACGTCGTTGTCATCACTCTGACAGTCTATACATGCAGCTTAATGCTTCGTTTACAATTTACCCCAGCCTATGCCTTTCGGGTTTTGATTTTCATTGTACTGGCGCTTCCATCAAAGGCGTTGGAAGACTATGAGCTGGATTTGTACGATCTTGTGGAAGAAGTCAATGGAACCTTTTATGAATTTCTGGATGTGAAAAATGTGAGTACTTGCTGCTGGTGATGGCTTCATGTCAGTGTTTGACGGAAACTTGATCATTAGTAGAGGAGTATGTATGAGTGTAATGTAACAGGTACTTACTAGGGCGTAACTATGACTATAATAATCAACAATTGAATGAGATAAATGCCTGCAGACCATGATTCGCTATCATGCCATCAGTCAGTGTTAGTTAGTGACTTTATTGTAGACAGTGGAAACCTCTGAAATAAGAAAAGCATACAGAAGACTCTCTCTAGTTCTTCATCCTGATAAGAGCAAAGAACCGGATGCTGAGATCAAATTTCGTCAAGTAAGAAAGGTTTTATTACTGCTTGTTACGTTGCATATCAAATCGTTTTGATGGAAATGTTTCACCTTAATTCCAGCTGGTAGGAATATACGAAATACTTAGAAATCCAGAGAAGAGGCACACGTTAGTATAAATCCGCACAACTTGCTTGTAGGAAACAGGCGAGCCTTGGCAGCATTGATGACCCTAAATCTACTTTATTCCTTCACAGGTACGATGATGTATTGGTCAATGGACTTCCGACTTGGAGGCAGCCTATATACTACTATAGGAAAGTCAGAAAGTTTGGTTTCATGGAGAGCGGACTGGCACTGCTGGTCACTGCGTCTGTGATTCATTATGCCATGCTGTGGGCTGCATTCTGGGAGAAGAAGTACAATATAGTGAGTGCTTACTGCTAATTTAGTCTTTCCATGCCGTGTCTCTTCTGTGAACATCTGGTTGTGTGAAAGGAAGAGGTTTATAAAGGCCGTCTGAAGAAGAACAGCAAACGAAAGAATCACGCTGAATGGAATGAAGAAGTAGAGTCGGTGATGGAGATGGAGTTGAAGCTTGTTCAGCCGCCCGGGTTTAAAGACCTCCTCATCTGTCTTATCGTCTACGGCTCCTTCTGCCTCATAGTATCGATACCTCACTATTTACGGGCTGGTGCTGCACTAATAGTCAAGGACAGAGGCACTGAAGTCTTACCAGATAGCTCCGAGTCAGATGTTAAAGGTGAGAGAGTAGATAGCAAGCTGTCATCTCAAACCATTTTCATATTCATTGCATCAAAATCTTCCCTAAAAAGTGTAGCTGGTGTATTTTTACCTTGAAGCTGACAATGTTCGGAAGAAGGTCAGATGTGATGGGATATTCTCAAACATGAACACCCCTGAAATGGCATCCGATGTTCAGCCGGTAGTCTATCAGGCCGCCACCTTGTCTGAAGTCGAAACAGATATGAAAGGCCCATCCACTCCCAAAAAGGTACTGGAACTAATACCGTATAGACCAATCGATGTCTCTATTGTAAATCATCTGGTGTTATCAAAGGCTCAGTGGACGGAGACAGACGACTCCCGCCTCGCCAGAGCCATGCAGAAGTTCCCCCAGGGTACAGTGATGCGATGGGAAAAAATCGCCCAGCAGCTCAATCATACTCCAAGTGAGGTTTTAAACAGGGCGAAGAAGTTAAAAACAGAGAGCTATGCTGCATCTAAAGCCACCCCGACATCCTTACCTCGTAAGTCTCAATAGAGGTACAGCTGTTGGTACAGGATGAGTCTATCTAGCATGGAATGAAACGCATCGTTACAATTCTGCAGAGATAAAGAAAAAATTGGAGGTAACTGCTCAAGGAGGAATCTCGTTGAGGGGAGACGACTCTGTTGCAAGCCCTAGTGAAGAAAATGGGTCAAAACCTACAGTAGCAGCAGAGTGGACACAACTCCAACAGAAAGCTCTTGAGACAGCTTTGGTTGAAATTCCTAAAACAGTAGAAGACAGATGGTCGGAAATAGCCAAACGTGTTTCAGGCAAGACAAAGGTTGGTGTCAGCTGTTGATACTGTATATCTGTACCATAACATCAGCATAAGCCAGCAGGATGTGATGCGCATTTGTTCATCGTTTCAGGCGGAATGTATAGCACGGTACAAACACCTTGCAGAAATGGTGAAGCAGAAGAAGCAAGGGACGTAGAATTTCTTAATTTATTTTCATTGATCCAATATGTTTATATAAATGTAGGAATATGCTGACCAGTAGATTCCGGTGGTCAAGTGAATGTCGTGTAGTTGGGGTATATACAATACAATAAAAACCAGTAAACTGGCTAAGCGTTTATTCTGCTCAATCGAGACCTGAGATCCGGCACCGACGGCCTGGTCAACTCCTCATCTTCATCTAATAATTGCCTGTCCCTCCTCTTCCTCTCCAACGCTCTTCTCACATCCATAGACTCCACCATTTCCTTCACATGAGCCCTGCATGAGAAATGTGAGGAATTAAGGGTGTCGCAGTTGAGTTAGATGCTGAGAGTCACAACCAGGCGTATCAAGCCATGTAGTCTGACACACATACCCACACCTAGCCGTGTAGTCTGACACACCTAGCCATGCCAGGCCAACTACACGCTACCGCTACACCCACCCACATACGCACACCAAGCCTTGTAGCCTGACACACGTACCTTTTAGCTGTTATTCGTTCTTCTTCCTCATCTGCTGCCATCTTCATTTTTGGAATTCGTTTCTTTGGCGGCTCCAAAAGTGCTTTTAGCTCATCATCCAGGTCCTCATCATCTGTGAACCAAAGGAAACAATGGCAGACGGCTATTCCTTAGTCAACTAGTCGACTCCTACTCACTACTACTTGTGCTTCAATATGTTTCTGAAATACTTCGTATGTAAAGGCTTTCGCTGAGTTGAATATTTGGTACAGAAGTAAAAGTAAACCTGATCGGGTATCACATGACATTCGAAGTATAAATTCTCACATTTCTTTCGCAACATATTTGATTGATTAATATGCTTTGATATTGATTAATGTGCTACACAATTTTCTCGATCATATTCATTTCTCAACAGGTTTTCAAAATTCTATTTTTCTCAGATTTATCCTTACTTTTATCGTACTAACAACTTTTCCACCACTCTGAACCAGCTAATTATATTGTAATACAAGAAATTACTTTTTTAATCCTGAAGTTATCAAATACTGCAATCGGTCGCTAAACATTTCAGAGGATAGATCTATGTTGCTAAAACAAAACTCCAGGAAAACTCCGGGAAAACTTTCAGCAAGTTCTCACTTGCTGGAATTATTTTGATAGTTCAGTAACAGCGCGAGTACCAAACGACAGAATTGGTTCACGAACCATAGCTTGTCTTTCTTTTCCTACTCCTCAATATGGATTCCATCTCGCTCTCACTGCTCTTGCTCACACTTTGGCTTTCCTCATCATACGTTCCACCAAACAGGTCATCCTCCTCCCCATACACAACCTTGGAACGACCTTGCTGTACAGCTTCCTGTGCCTCTTGAACCAATGCAATATCTTTCTCCCGTCTGTATCTGGCCTTCCTGCGATCATCCAGCATGGTATCGTTACACTCACTCCACAGTAAGTGTGCATATGAGGTGACCCAGTTACCTAGACTTGGATATGAGTCCCTTCATCCCTCCATAATTCGGATTACCGTACTTCCTGTAATATTCGCTCTTTTTCTCTGACCCTTTGACCTTTATGTCAGCTGCAGATGACGGAGATGAGAGTAAGTCCATGAAATTAGTCGAGTAGTTTGTCTACTGCACTGACAGACCTTTAGTCGCTAATCTCATAAACATGTCCTGGTCAGACTTGGGGTGGGCCTCAGCCAGCCTCCACCTGCCCGGAGGTACTCTACTTTCCTCTAAGTCTATGCCAGGGTCGCATTCAGGCTCTGACGGATCGACCACCTCTTCATCCTGATACAAAGATAATCGCAATCAGAACTATGTAACACAGCACTCACCACACTTCCAACAGTTCGCAATGAAAGTAGAATGACAGAAAGCTACATGGACTACGACCCCCGACATTGTCATGGACTACGACCTCCCGACATTGTCATGGACTACGACCTCAGGCGACAGCGAGGAGGTAGGGGGGCGGGAGAAGGAGAGGAGGGGAGGAAAGGACGAAAGGAGGGGAGGGGGGGAAGGAGGGGGAGTAGGGGAGGGAAGAAGAGA
>ERZ1740065.1031-NODE-1031-length-16222-cov-12.277541_pt1 | contig 16222 bp, 11 predicted proteins | sample MGYA00581738_ERZ1740065 | MGnify/ENA primary metagenome ERZ1740065 (study PRJEB43018, sample SAMN04849749) | marine metagenome | isolation source: floating plastic debris | place: Pacific Ocean | collected 2008-09-01 | study: EMG produced TPA metagenomics...
ATGTGAATGCAGCATGCTTGACGATGAATTCCTCGACGATAGCGGCTTTTCATCGCCGGTAGCTATCGGCGCAGTGTGAATCTAGCTTTAAGCTCATTTTGGGAAAACATGAAGTGTTTCTACCGTAGTGATTCGACTTTTACTGTATTTATTTGATACTCTTGTAGCCACTAACTGACTGGATAGATTTCACCGCCGATGTCGGACAAAGTCAATTTGCCAGAATCTCTTCTATCTATAGCAGAGTTCTCAATGCATTGCTATCTCAAGGTTACTAGAGTTGTCTTCTCCCCATAATGTCAGCGTAGTATCAGTTTGTGCTGATATAGTCTTTTAATAATCTTTACAGATTTTGAGAAATTGCCGAGAGACGTGTGCTGGGTGACAGCTTGCTTGGTAGCAGGATCAGCAGCGCCAATCCTGCTCATAGCAGCTAGCTACTACTTCCACTGCCGAAGGAACAGAAAAAGAGGTACCAAAAGGTACCATGGGAGGAGACGAATCTGGGTTAAAGAGCCCTCCTGCCTTGTCGGTCGATCTGTAAGCAGCAGAAAGCCCAGAACTGTACATTAAGAGCGCCCAGTCTACAGACACCTACAATAACATCTATACCTGTACACCTATAACCTCTACACCTGTACACCTGTACACCTGTAACTTGTAACCTGTATATTCTCAAATGTACACTCCCATTTCACCCTTTCCCTCGTTGAATTTATGGCCAATGTAAGCTTTCAGCAGAATTAAGTTTTTTGCGACTATGAGAGTGGCAGTTTTGGGAGTTTCGCATGAGCAGTTCTACCAGCGGTTTGGACGGAGATGGAGGTCCTCCTTAGCAGAATTGAGATTGTTGAGACTCTGAGACTGCCATGGAGAGTCCTAGTGCAGACTGCCATTGAGTCAGGATGGACCGTAGGATGGAAGGAGTTCTGTCTGGTGGCCAAGCTGACAGCCCGCAGCTGTAATCGAGGAAGTGTAAGATAAGCGTTCGTTGTGGGTACAAGCTGCTACTCCAGGCACATGCAGAATGGGAGGCAAATCCGTTGGAAACTTCATCAGCGGCATATTATGTATTCGCGCATTGCTGCTGGAATGTTACGTAATTCAGCATATTGATTAGAAACATATGATACATATGTATCGTACGTTCTGTGTACTTTTGTAAATACGTATTTAGAAGGCGTATCACACTAGTATTATAAACCGGTGCTGCATTTTAATCCAGTAATTCTAAGATGAACTAAGATTAATTGCTCAGAAGACTAATTTCATGCCACAAGATTAATCTTGTGGCTAGTGTGAGGCTAAATTTCACTGATAAACCAAGAGTAACATGCTAGAAAGCTGTGTGAACAAGTATGATAGCATATTTATCTATGCAAACTCAACACCAGTGCAGTTGAATACCACTAATGACCTACCAAAAGCGTTACAATCATGTCAACGCCAGCCGCTGCAGCTGGTAGCAATAATACTGCTGTGAATCCTATAGCTCAGGAGCTAGCTTTTGGTGGCAAGATTAAAATAAGATTAATTCAAGATTAACAATATTAATCGGAAGATTAATCGAGATGGACTATTTTGAAGAAATGCAGCATTTATTAAAATAAGATTAATTTAACATTTAAAATATTAATCAGCAGATTAATTATTTTCAAGCAACACAGCACTAGTATGAACTATATTTGACCTACTTTCAGCTGAGTATACTCTTTCCTAAGACATTCAAACATCTGGAACTGGAGAAATACGTTTACATCATCATTTTTATCGTAAATGTTACACTAATAGGGGAGACAGCTTCGAATTTCATAAAGTTGCTATAGGTACTTCAACAGTAATGCGCAGGGACCACTGCCAAATGCCAATCATCGATGTTGGACACCATTTGATAATATCTGAACAATGAAACTGCTTGAGCTAGAGCTACGATGACATCATTCAGACGCTGTAAGTATAGTTGAAGAACGGTGAATGAAGCAGGTACTTACATCTACAAATACTGGCTTCTCTAGCAATGTTTGTACCAAGTTATGAGGAGAAATCAGAAAGCTGAGGAGTTGTCTTCTCCTGTCCCGGAATAATTACACCCAACTCACCATTCTCGTACTAAGAGTTATCTACTCATCCCTAGGTTTTCCTTCCAGAGTGTTCCAGGTGTAGAGCACTAGTGGCAGCTCTAAGTATGACTCCGGCATTGATGTGAGTGTGAGCCTAAAACTGCCTACCCAGTGTAAAATATCCCAATCGCTCTTCAACATCCATGGTCACACCTGTCAAGTCTCCCGTATTTCCCTGGGAGACTCAGGTATTTTAGACGCTGGAATTTAGGGTAAAAATTGGTATTATTGGTTTTCCAATGTTCTTCTGCGGCCCACCAGTTGGATGTTGCTGAGCTGAGGACAACTAGGACAGAATAGTTGTCATAGGGGGTAGGGGTTTTGGCTTTCGTCATTCTCCCGTCGATATTCGTGCATCAGCATGTGCGGGAGTGTGTGCGTGAGCGGGAGTGTGCGGAAGTGAGCATGGATAGACGCCGGAGTGAGCATGGATAGGCACCGGAGGAAGCGCAAAAAATTGACAGAAGAATGACAATAACCAGGGTTATAGCCATGGCTTCTCAATGTTCAGAAAAATGGAATCTCCAGTATTCTCAGCCTGACAGGTTGACAGGTCTGGTACTCTGACAGGTTGACAGGTACGTCCGTCCTGTCGATATGAAAATGATAAATGATGCTGAAAAATTATGAAAATCTTTCCTTTATTACTACTGTAATTCACAGCAGGACTTGTAAAAATAGATGAAAACTAGCTTGTTTATCTTCTTTCTACCATCTAGAGAAAAACGAAATATAGAAAAATAACTTCCGATGCACAGTTGGAGTTTGAAAGACACATTTGAGCAATGCGAAGTGTTTCTATCACTATTGGTAGTAAATGTATTTGATCCTAGGCGGTTACTGGTGAGCAAACATTTAAGAGTTGTCTCCCTTTTCCCAAGCTTTTCCTAGGCTGCTTTCTGGTCTCCCTGACGTTTCGCTCGGTAATTTACGGCTCCGTTGCTCAGTTGGCTCCAGGCTTTGTGTTTCCAGATCTTCTCCACCAAACGAACGTGACGATCTGAAATGATGTCGAAAAATAATATCTATAATAGCACGCTCAGCAGTTGTCTCCCCTTACTACGGGATGCAGTGTGACCAGTGATCCACAAGTAATTATGACCAACAGGAGAGTACTAAACATGAGTTGTGACAATCAGTAGTCAAGATACCATACTGGTTCAAACTCGTGCTGGTTCAACACACAATACTATGGAATATCGAAGATCGGAAAATGTTTTTCGGTCGATCTTAGGTAGCTTTGAGAATGGAAGAATTGAAAACAATTCATTATGAAATGGTTATACGTGGCGTGTTATCCATAGGCCCTTAGCTATCACGCACAGAGAAATCATCAGAGCACCGCATATTAGTGATAGGTACACATTTCAGACCCTTGGAATCGTTTCCCATGAAATGAATCGATTCCGATTCAGTGAGCTAATTTTGGGGAACTCCAGAAAAAATCCTCGTAGCATTGAAGCGAATCGGAACTAAACGTAACCTGAAGTGGGTCAACTGTGAACTGGACTGAACTCTACACACAGTAGAAAGAACTGGTGGATGAACTGAGCTCCGTCTGCTGGAGAATTTTAACGAAGCTTTATCTCTGAGTCATCGATAGCGCTAGAACTGAACTGATTTTGATTATATCTGAACAAATCAATATGGAAAGGTTTTCACTGATACAGAATTGTGAACTGAACTATATCCATCAGAGAACTGAACGGAACTTAATTCTCTGAAAGAGAATTTTGAACTGAACTGAACTGAATCTATAATTCTGAGAGAGAATCAGAGCTGAACTGAATCCTAAAATCAGGGAATCTGCAACGATCTGACAAATTTACAGCCTCAAGAAGGCAAGGCTATTCTGAGAATTCATGATAGCCACTCAAAATCCATAGCTTTATTCCTATTCATGATTTTACTGCAGATCTTTCTCGAGAATCAAAATCTAATGTCAAACCCTCTGAGGGAGAATCGAATCGAATAGCTCATACTTGGAATCGAACCAGTACTAGTTCAAATGTGACGTATCATAAGTTATAGCACGACAGTACATAGCTGTGTCAGAATGAAACAAAATGGAAGATATTCGTGACAATGAAGTGACTGAAGACAGGTTTGTCATAATATATAATCGACGCTATTCAGTTTTAATTGACAAAGTGCTGCTAATCAATAGTATAGGAGCAGCATGCCTATTGATGGGAAAATCTTCTATTTAAAGCATTTATAACGAGCAGCCCAGAAGTGCTATTTATAAGCGATAGAGAAATTTGGATTTATCTTCTCTTGTCTTTCTCATCTGCTATTATGATTGCTTCACCCGTAATGTTGTTATAACTCAGTTCTCAATAAACAATATGTCTACGAATGCCAAATGTACTGTAGAACCGGATTTCATAGCGAGTGTCCAACGGCCGCAAAAACAGCGACAAAAACTTATCACTATTGCTAGATAGGAGTTGTCTTCTCATTTATGGGATCGCTATTGTTAGATTGCTGTCATTTTTTATTTCTTGATGATTTAAAACGCTAACATTTCTGCCGCTATCAAATCCGGTTCTACAGTACACACTCGAGATACCACTCAGTGACAGAACCGCTACCATCCATATTAGCTGTAATTTCTCAACAAGAGACTGAGATATAAGCACACGCAATGACGCGATACCTGGTGCTGGTGCAGAGAGGACTGAGTCGATCTAGCGTTGGGAGAGTGTGAAGTATAGGCGGAGGCGTAACCGTCGCCAATCCCTGCTTCCCCTTCACACCGCCGACTATGATCTCCTCGCTCTTCCTGATTGACAGCGCCGCATTCGACAGTTTACTCTCCACCTGAATCAAGCCCAATTGGTGAACTCCAAACTAGTGCTGGCTTGAGACATGATACTATCAAAGATCGAAGGTAGAAAAATATTTTTCAATCGATCTTAAGTAGCTTCAGGAACCGAAGAATAAAAAATAATAAGTATCAAATATGTGGCTTTTTACCCATAATCCTTCAGCTTTTATGTACATGACTGATCAGAGTACATATACTAGTGATAAGTACGTACTTACAGCCTCAAAAACATCCATACTATTGTGAGAAGTCATGATAGCCACTCAAAGTCTGTGGTATTATTCCTGGCTTTACTGTAGACCTAACTATAGAAACCAACATCAAACCCTCTGAGGAAGAATCTAATGGAATTGCTGATTCTTGGAATCGTTCCAGCACTAGTCTTAACTAAAAAGAAATTATGAAGAGAGGGCGGCTGACCTTACCCTTCTGACGAGGTCATCATGAAATGTCAGGCGTGTTGAGAGCTTCTCTAGAATGCATGTCTGGGGCACATCAACTGGCGCTTCCTCTTTCTTCACTGATGATGGGACGATGGACGTTAAATCACGAACTTCGGTCTCTGTCTCGTTACTCTGGAAAAACACCGTTGTAGCATGACTGATGTATGCTTAGATACACTCTATAAGAACATCTTGTGATAAAAAAATAACGTATCCACCTGAAACATTTTTACAGTGAGATTTTAAAAGAAATCTCTGGTAATTTTAAGCATTGCAAAAATCCGTTTTACAATAGTATTTTAACCTTCACCTTTGACCTTTTTACTTTATTATATTTCCCAAATACGTTTCCCAGCGTATCTCAATAAAATAACTGGATCAGAGTTGTTTGGTCGATCGCTACTGAAGGATAGTCATGTGCTGGAGATTAAATCGTAACGCTATTGAGAACTTCTTGGCACTTCACTTCCTCACCCACAGACCCCATTTCCAGTTTTCACAATTTCCTACCCACATCTACTTAGCTTTATATTTGCAAGGCATGTACTAGCCGTAGCCTGTGTTCCTAACCTGAGAGGGTGGCCGCTCTTCTCCAGGCTGAAACTCTATGACCACGAGGTTGGATGGCACTGCGGTGACGAGCCGTGTGTTAGGCTTAGCCTTAGGCTCACGCGGTCCTGATCTTGAGGTAGGGATGGGTCTGGGTACGCCCAGGGCTTTCTTGACTGTAATAAATTCATAGTTTCATGATTTTCCGACAGAAATGAGCGATCTGAAAGAGCTAAAGCATGCCCAGGACTACATCTAGTTTATCTTAATAAATTTTTGGATGGTTTGTTGAAACAAACTTACGCAAACTGACAAATCGTGTGCCAAAGTGATTTAGCTGGAGCTAAAGCCACGACTCCTACCACAACACCCTGACTCCTGCCACAACACCCTGACTCCTGCCACAAAACCCTGACTCCTGCCACTACACCCTGACTCCTGCAACTACCCCCTGACTCCTGCCACTACACCCTGACTCCTCCCACAACACCCTGACTCCTGCCACTACACCCTGACTCCTCCCACCACACCCTGACTCCTCCCACCACACCCTGTATAACCCTATATGAAACATACATCTCTCAGATTCTTTTATCAACTGAGAATCCGGGTCAACAACCTCCGACTGTGACTGTGGCATTACTTGTCGTCACAATGAAATGAGACTATGGATTACGTACCCTTGGGTCGGTGAACCTGAGGTTTCGGCAGCAGTCCATTGATGTAACCAATCCATCTCAACTGCTGTCGGTACGACTCAATGTTCTGTAAGAACTTTGGTAGTTTGAGACAGTCGACGCGAGCAAGCCGCTTGATCCTGGCGCCCTCGTCTCGACACACCGTCCCACAATACATCAGTGACAGGTCAATGTTATCAATGTCTTGTAAGATTTCTAAAGCACCTTGAATGCAAAAAAGAAAAGCCGTTTGATATTGAGTAATCACAGCGATCATGCAATAGTAATAATGATAATAACAATAATAATAATATAATAATAATAACATGATAATGATATTAATAAAAATACTCTAGCAGTCATCCTCTACCGACTGTCTTTTTACATACAGCTAAAATCTATGTGTAGAATTGCTTATACGATAGTGTACTCTTTAGATGTACAAGACATTCTATTTCTTAGCCATGATGGTGGAGACAGAATGCAATATTCGTAACACTTTCATCACCCCAGAAAATTATTCGGAGACAACTAAAGTATATTTCTGCCCAAATCGAACACTTTGCAAAAATCAGTACGAAAGTTTCGCTCAACGTTGACAACACTGACATGTTTCGCTCAACATGGCAGCCTTCCTCCTTCAAGAAGACAACCGGTATCCTAGAGTGTTTTAAGCCTGACTTTGGGTTTCCCAATTCGCACCTAAGGTTGGGTATTTGAGTGCATGCCAGGTGACCTTTCCACGACTGTTGGGCAATCCAGCCGCACTCACTACGTTGTTCTATATTTTTACAGCTATGGCTGATATATGACAATCTGGTGACAACGATTACCACACTACGATCGGTCTCCGGATAGTTTATATTCTTACCACCATGACAACCAGTTCTCATTGAATTGGCAGACTCAACTAAATAAAGGCACATGTTCATCTTATAACAAGATCAAGTCGCATACATCAGACGTGAAACGACGTCTAGACTTAATAAATTATGGTGTATTTAGGACACCTAAGTGAGGTAAGCTACCTCACTTCATAGAACGTGTGTCATATAATAGAGAGAATACAGTACCTTCGAAATAGCACTGATCGGTACCTAAGCCACCCAGGTCGTTTGGATCGGGCAGGTGGCGCTTCGCTCGCATCACATAGTGCCACCTTCTCTCTGAGTCGCTAATGTAAGGTTGAAGATGGTTGAATAGCTCCTTAAACGTCATGGTTTCAGCCATGCATGCCACGTCTGCAGGCAAAATATCAGCTCAAAGAAACAGAGATCTTCTCCAGCAACTGGATTCCTTGAATCAGTAGGCCTCTTACAGTACAGCAGTGCTGGTCCATACAGGTAGCGAGTTTTGGCTTGCAGTATCGTATTGAGAGACGCCAACCCCTCCTCAGTTTTTCTGAACTCGTAGCTGCGTCGTGCACGAAGTCCGAACATCTTGCGATCGGCGTACCATGGCTGAAGGCCATCGTTCAAACTGCGAACCTGACAACTCTCATTGAAAGGAAAACACGCATCTCTTGTCTCCAAAGGTCAGGGACATTTCTAGGTTTTTTCAAATAAGGGTGGCGGAAATATGGACCATGGTTCAGGAATTGAAGTGGAGGCAGACTTAATACATGGTTCATGAGTGTGAAGACTTACTAGTTACTAGTTACTGGTGATTCATTGAAGGTTTTGCATATAGGTGCTACGACTGTAGCTGGAAAGGCCTCGCATGTACAAGAGTTGAACGAAATTTGTTGAAATACAGCGTGGACGACATGACAACGAAATCAGGTCACTGTTGATAGGGCTCACGATAAATAGTGTATAGAGTTCTTTGTCAATAGAGATATCCAATAAATGTACATATCAACAATTCATCAGACCAAGTAAGCTGCCACTATCGCTTGGTAACAATGGCCTAATTAGCTATGAGATCAATCAGAGTTCAATATTTACACGTAAAAATGGCTATTGCTGCACTGCAATGAATAGGTAAGGATACGTAGTGTGTGCCTATCTCGTGGTTGGCTAGGCAAATGATGCCTTGCTCCCGCATGTAAAAATTGTCAGGGGAGTTCCTGATGATCAGCGTGTGCTGTCTCGCCTCTGGTCTATTGCACTTTACATTTGGCCCATGCCACATCATCTTGGCGCTGCAGAGTGAGGGAATATATCAGATGAAATCTGCGCAGCACATACCTGCTGACTTCTACATCAAAGAATGCGGTCAAGCAGCCATAGAATATTTTCAGACGCATTATAAAGGTGGCCAGGGTAGGCAAACGTGATTGCTGCACAGGCCGATATTGAGCAACCACCTGCAAATTAGGGAGCTGCTAATGAAACGCAATCAAAGGGAAACAAAAGCAAACCGTTGTTTTAATTCCATGAGGCCCAACCAGGGCACAGACCATAGCGGTGCCTTATGTAAATCACTCAAGTTTGCATAGACCGAGTTTTACAGTATTGCGCCATACAGGTAAGTATGATAACTACGGTTCTAAGATTCTAGCCTTTACCTGCAGTCTAGATCCGTTGAGAAGACCATCTTGATGTGACCATCGAAACCGTTATCAATGAGGTACTGAGTGAGGTAGTTAGAGGCTTCCCGTACATCGATCCTCTCACCGAAAGCTTCCCGGAAATACTCATTGCCTGTAGGCAGGTTACAAATTTCAGAGACTCAGTTTGTCACAATTTTGATTTGCTCCAGGTTCAATGCTAGTTACAGCAGTGTTGGCAATCAGACTTACTGGTGATAAACTTTTCCTTCACAAGTTCAAGGACTCTAATAGCTTGTTGAAGGAATTTGTTGGACACGCGTCCGAGAGGTTTGTTAGCTAGTGCCTCAACTTGACTGCAAAATTCAAACGTTTGAATTTTTATCAGCATCAGCACAAGTTGTTTCCTGGTCACTCTAGTACAAATATTAACATATGGAAGATTGTAATGAATGCGCTTACCTGACTGACGCTCTCAGGGTGAACTGAGGTAAGATGCCAAACTTCAAAAATCGCTCCTTCTCTTGTAGCAAATTAGTTGGATGTATCAGACCGGAGTACTTCTTCGGAGTTTGCTCAACTTTAGGAATAAAACCGCACACAATCGTATCAATATAAATAGAGCTAGATGCACAATTAAATTATACGAAATAGATATGTTATCACCATCGGCGTATGAAACAAGCTCTTACCAACTCGTATGGTATTTGGTCGCTGTCTCTTCCGCTTTGAGTGAAGTCTGCCATCATCTTGCATGCTGGGCACTGCCCAATGCTTTAATTACTGGATTTGTGCTGGGATTGTGTGGTTACACCATGATACAATCTCCAAATAACAAGTAAAACAATACGTAAGGATAAATCATACGAAATTGCCACCTGAAGATCTTGTTGTCAAACATGAACTTGCAGCGTGAGACCTTCTCTTAAGGTCTATTGCGCTGAAAAACCGGCAGCAATAAGTGTATGGGATCTAACCAAGTACAAGCAGCATGTAACTTACTTATCACTATTGCTTATATGATTGACTCTTCGAAAGCATGATTCTTGGTTCTCCGTATGTTGCGTCTCTACTTTCTACCGGTATACGAGTACTGCTTGGAGCCCCATAGAAGAACAAAACGGAAATCTCGCTTCAGCCATAGCAGAGATGTTGCCGCGCAACATTCGCGCATTCGCCCCATTGGCTACTTCTTATAAATGCCAATCTACCGAAATATGAGATCGATGCAGATAAATATAAAATAATCGTGAATTTATTGCTATTTTCATTTATTTTAAGCTTAAATCATCTCAATATTTCAAAATCGATAAATGATAAACGCAGTTTAACTTTTCAGAAAACAGTGAATGTATCCGGTCAACGACTGCTGTTACCTATCTTCCACTTCAAATTCTGTACTGAGTCTTTAATGTGCTGATATATCCATAATATTTGCTGTAAATCGTGCAAAAGGAGTTTGAATATCTCCATGTATCATGGAGTAGGATCTAAGAAACTCAATCCAGGGTATTAAGTTAAAATCATGCCTTCTCATTTGCAAGTCTGCCAGCTCGTCTGTCCGGTCTTGTTCCGGTTGCTTGTATTAGTTTTTAGTTATGGTTTGCAGCGTGAACGGAACTGCAAAAGATGACTATTGCTGTGCCCTTCCCATTGGATGCTAAACATTTAGTTTTATTGCATTGTGTTGTAGTCCTGCGACTGAAGTAGGCAGCCGACTGTTTGGAACAGAATACTTTACGTTCGCATTGCGAAGCTCGTCTTAATCTCAGTCATCATGGATGCTCTGAAATTGAATGAACATGAGCACAAGGTGTACGAGGAGCTATTCCAGCTATGCGACCTCGGCAAGACGACGAAAATTCCAAAGCTAGTTGTCGGAGAACTGCTTGCTACTTGTGGCCTACAGACTGATGTACTTTTAAAGGTATTACTGATCGACTATCGCTACCGACGCCATATGCTTGTTATAAACATTTATCGATGTCATAACGTGCTGTGATTGGTTTTATCTCCACTACTAGATTGCTGACATGTGTGGAGCCTCTCGACTTGGCTACTTCGGACGCAGCCAATTTTACATTGCTCTAAAACTCATTGCTGTGGCGCAGTCTCACCTCCCACTAACATTTGACAGCTTTGGTGAGCCTCTCTCATGACACGCTTACACGTGAACATACATACATGGTATATTTACTTATGTACATACTTATTTGTAGCCAATAATTTACCATTGCCTGCGTTTGATCTGGCCACACTCAAAACCAAGCTTGTGAACTATGAGCCTACAGCTTACAGTAACGTTCCCGAAACCCAGCCACCGCCATCCGTAGTTCCCGTCTTACCAGTGGGTCCGGGAGGGGTACTACCTCCCCCACCTACTAAGAAACACGTGAGGAATATATCCGGCACTGGCCAGGTTGGTTTCTCTCTTGAGTTGCATTCATCATGGATCGCTCAGATTCGGTTTTTGCGTTTAGTCATTTCTACATCTATGTTCGCAGCCAGGCTCCGTGCCCACAATCGCTGGCCCACATCCTTTGCTCACACAAACTGTCTCCAGTACTACTCACTCCTCCCATCAAGTAAGTAATGAGATAAATGGGTCAGCTGTCATGGATCGCGTAAATGTCATAGCGTGAAGGTAACGCGATTTCTGATTATCAGGTCATCACACAGCCCAGTCCGTCTCTTCCACTCCAGAGTCAGACCAGCCTGCCTCCTACGAATTCAGCCTTGACCCCTACTGAATCCAACTCAGGCTGGGCGTCGTTCCCGAATCACTCAGAAGATTCTACTGGGCCCGCAGCTACTACCCACGCCCCTGTCACCCCTCCCTCCGGTTAGTAAGACCCTCTATCCACCTCTTCCTCTCCTCACGCTCAGTAAATTCTACCGACTGCAGTGTGTAGCATCCGAACACCAGCATGGCGTTCTGTTATGATTGGAATGCTTGCCTCCGGCTGCTGCAAACTATAACAGGTTGCTGCTGCTTGTTTTGAGCTGTTAGCTACACTACGCCTTTGCTGACTGTAGACCTGTTGGGCAATTACATGTAATCCCCCTCCCTGATAATGCTGCTGGTCGTATTTTTATCTGAGCTGAAATTGCTGCTCTGTGTCAGCCATAATGGAACATGAGACTGCTCTAAGGACAAAGGGAAGAAACCCATCTGATTCGGCACTGACTGTGTGCGCGATGTTACGCCGCAAATAGCATTTCAGTGTGCTTTCATGTTTTGTCTTGATTGCGGAAATAAATCATTCTTTTCCCTGGTTTCTCCCTTCTCTTACAGCATACAACATGAATGTATTAGACGTTATGTGTATCAATTAGGCTGCCCCTTGTTCTCAATCAAAACACGCCAGTCCGCTTCTCTGCGCTACTTACTGTCCGTTTGTCTTCAGCATCAGCCACAGCCGACCCTCCAAACTTTGGCCGCAACGCGTTCGGCGGCAGCAAACGGTCGTTTAACCTTGACACGATCTCGCTGAGCTCAGCCGACTACGCGACATCGGAGGCCGAGTCGACGGATGATATCTGGAGTATAAACGACGAGCAGCGGGAATATTACGTCAAACAATTCGTCAGCATGCAGCCTGACCTGACATCTACAATCAAAGGTATCTTTCACCTCATACTCCGTTACGTCACGCTCCGTCACGTCATACTGTCGCATCACGCTCTGCCACATTAGACTCTGTCACATCATACTGTCACACTGTACTGTCAAGTCCCACTCTGTTACATCACACTCTGTCATATCATACTCTGTCGTTTCATGCTGTCACGCAGATCGTATAGATTTCGGTGTAGATGCTCGATTCCATCACCGTGCAGGCGGGAATTTTTTCTCACTAGAACTCAGATTCTCAGATACGTTCTTAGTACAAGCCTCCGTCTGCCTCAACCTCCCTTCGCCTCAGCCTCCATATAACACCGTAATGCTATCATGTAGTGAATACCCTTGTGTGTAGAAATCGAGGTTTACAGCGCTCGAGCTGGTAGTGTGGACGTGTGCCTGAATTAGTAAATGTTAGATTCCATTGATGACTAGTGTGCCGTGCTATTTGTCTGTGATTTATCTTGGCTTGTCAAATTGTAATCAAGGTCATCTCTGTAACCAATCACAGAGCTACTTATCATAGAGTCAAAACTAGGCCAGCTGCTGTGCAACTGTTGGAAATTGTGCAGTTCAATTGCTTGGAATCTCATTTTCAAGACATTTGGCAGACATATTTTTCGGTTAGAGACTGCGACCTCTTGGACGCAGCAGTCAATGCAATGCTGCCGGCCCAGTTTCGTCTTCTTGAAATCGCTCAAGAGAAACCCTGACAATAAGTAGATATTTTAGGTTGTAGAAGCTTCCGATTTTTGAATCTCGTCGTGAAACCCAAACCAGTGATGATGGCCCACAAGGCATCTCTCTTTCTCCCGAGTTGACGTCCAATAACGTGACTTCAATTCGTGACATGATTTCGTGACATCAATTTGTGACGTTGTTTCGTGACATGAATATGTGACGTCAATTTGTGACATTGTTTCGTGACATCAATTTGTCTGCTACAGGGATCTAGCAGCCTCATACACTAGATTTGTTTGTATCAAGTCTTACATCTGGTTTTATATGGCTCACTATCTGCTTCCAGAGAGAAGTCTGAGATTTTACTATATAGCCTGAGATTCTAGCCATATCTGTAGTACAGAAAGCACATGCATCATGTCCAACGTCAGTTAGGATTGTATACAGTAGTTGTAATGTCGTAGATCAGAAGACATTGATCCCTCTCCGTACTCAGTACCAACTGGTACTCAACATCAAACACCCCCTTCTGTCCAGTAGAATACCACTCACTATGTCTTATAGCCACGCTATTAGCAATCTACACAATCGATGTCATCTTTATCTTAGTACCATTCCCTATGAATGAGTAATTTAATTTCCTTGGGCTATCAGTCCAACTCATCTCAGCATTGTTAGCGTCTACAGTTACCTGGACAAAACCGGCACGCATCATAATGTCAGTGAATGCATAGTTACCTGTAAGACAGTTGTTTGGGGGGTAACCCGATATGTAAGCATTTGCAAGCACTCGCTTGGCCCCTTTGTAGGCTATCTTTGTGTCACTGACCAGCCATTGCCACTTGCCGATGTCAATGCCAATGCCACTTGTCAATGCCAATGCCACTTGTCAATGCCAATGCCACTTGTCAATGTCACTTGCCATTGCCACTTGCCATTGCCATTTGACTGGCTGTTTGTGAGCCGAATGTGACCTGTTTCTACCAGTGGCTATCAATTCTCTCAGCCTGCCAACTCCTATTTATTGACCACCTCCAGGTCTTAATGCTAATCAACTCTAAAAATACACTTTTCGAAGCCTCTCTCATACCTACTACGTGTTATTCATTCTCATCACAGTAGTGTCAACATCTGTGACCTTATGACCTTTATTAAGTCTGCTTTATGTGGTTTTACAGGACAGATTGCCAAAGAGTTTTTTGAGAAGTCGAAGCTGCCTACAAAGGAGCTGTCGAAAATATGGAAGCTGTCCGACGTGAACAGGGACGGGGCGCTTACGTTACAGGTATTGGTAGCGTTTTACAAGTGTGTACCCTCCACCTACTCTCCTGCCATACATGTACCACCAAGACCATTCTTGTAGGAATTCTGTACAGCAATGCATCTAGTCGTTTTGAGGCGTAACGACGTTGAGCTGCCGGCCTCGCTGCCGTCCTCGCTGATGCCATACACACCTGCGAGCAGCGAGCCATTCGCAGACGATCTCGACGAGCAGCAGACAGCACGCAGTCCGTCACCGACACCGGTACCGTCTGCCGCCCCTCGCCAGTCGTGGCCTACGGACGGCATGAACCCGCAGTGGTCGGGAGAGCAGAAGGCAAAGTGGCAGGAGCAGCCAGCTGGCCAGACCTCCAACTGGCCTGGTCAGGATCAGGTCTGCCCTCCGACCCAGTCAATTTTATTGGTTCTATCAGTCTCTGTACGAGCCACAAGCTCACTGAAATCACTGCAATACACTTGACTTCCACCTTACTGGCATTCAAATTAATCTACACATCTCAGCAGTGGACACCAGCATCGAGGTCCTGACTACTTTCTGTTTGCCGTATCCATAGCGACCTCACTACTACTGTAAATCTAAATATTCGTTTTGCTCAAATCAGTATTTTTAATAATAACGCCTAGGATTGTTAGCGATTTACTTTGAACTTGTATATTGCATAAAGAGCTATCAAAATATAGTGGTCAACTTTAATCTATTATCTATTATCTATTGTAGCTATTATTGTGAGGTCGGAGGTCACTATTGTAGCTATTATTGTGAGGTCACTAAAATATTCGGGTTTACAGTATAGCTATAAGGTGTAAAGGCCATCCAAGTTGAATGATATAATTTTAATAACTTGTGCTACAGCTAGTTTATGAAGTAAAATCATGGGTTTTTTCGTATTTTGGAGTTATCCTCTCTTTCCCACATGCTCAGGTCACCATATCCCTGTAACCAACTGCTTCCACGTTTAACTGTAATTATCTCTCGGTTAGACCTGGCAGCAGCAGACAGGGTCTGATAACTCTAGTCAGTGGAAGACGCCTGACAGCGGCTCGCCTCTCGTTGCGCAGTGGACGGGCTCCAGCGGCGTGCAATCGCCGTCGAACAAACCAGTCAACTTTGACTCCGCCCCGCCAAATGTAGATAGCGTGAGTAGTCTCCACCTGTATTAATTGTGTAGCCGTGATTCAATGCCGCCATGATAGTGAAGATGACGATGAGTGATGTGTTACAGGACCTCGCTCATCCGATCGCTCGGAAAGTCTCTCCCACTAGTCACAACAACCTCATAGACGCCTCGGATACACCAGGATCCAGGACAGAGTCGGGTAATCTCAATTCTGATGTCAGCAGCTGTCTGTCTGTTAAAGTTTGGTGTAGAAACTGCATCACCTATTCGTCTGCCACCTGCCAGCAAAACTGAACCTAGCACTCCTCCTGCTCCACCTCTGTAGTAAATGTACCATGTAAACGTCTGAAACTGGCTGTCACTGACTGTAACTGTCACTGACTGTAACTGTCACTGACTGTAACTGTCAC
>ERZ1740065.1032-NODE-1032-length-16206-cov-12.397313_pt1 | contig 16206 bp, 9 predicted proteins | sample MGYA00581738_ERZ1740065 | MGnify/ENA primary metagenome ERZ1740065 (study PRJEB43018, sample SAMN04849749) | marine metagenome | isolation source: floating plastic debris | place: Pacific Ocean | collected 2008-09-01 | study: EMG produced TPA metagenomics...
CCCTCCCTCTCTCCCTTCCTCCCTTCCTCCCTCTCTCCCTTCCTCCCTCCCTCCTTCTCTCCCCCTCTCTCTCCCCCCTCTCTCTCTTCCCTCTCCCTGCTCTCTACATTATGTGTGGAAGTTATCCTACCCTGTTCGTTTTCATTCACCAGGTGCTTCAGGAGATATTCGACATGGAGAAGAATATTGAGCTGCTTAAGAAGAGCATTGGCGACAAGGAGGCGCCAATGATGGTGGCGCAGACAAGACTAGAGACGAGAACACACAGGCCTAATGTTGAGGCTTGCCGTGATCCTGTCCAGCACAGGTTTGTGTTTCATATGAACATCAGCCCTGTCTTACTACTGTGACATGATCTGTCATGAAGTTTATTCTGTGTAGATTGGTATCCGAAGTTCATGAGATCAGTGAGACCTGGGAGGCTTTGAACCATAGACTTAGAGAGGCTGAGAATGCTCTTCAGCAGCTACTGCGTAGCAAGGCGTCCCTGGAGCATGACTTGTCGGTGAAGAACAACTCGCTGTTCATTGACCGTGAGAAATGTATGGGAATGAGGAAGACGTTCCCGATGAGTCCACGAGTCGTGTCCGTTTAGACCAAGAACCAGAACTGCACTATCATCACTTAAAGGCTTCAAGCTTGTTTGCTGTCACCATAATAATGATCAATTATTAGGACTTAAATCTGATGCAATTTTCAATATGTTGTGCGGCCAGCATCAAAATGGCAGGAGAGATGCATTAAGGACAAAACTTATCCAATGAGCGGTAACACCCCATATAGGTCACAGTGTGCTCCATCGTTATGTGACCTACACGTAGGGTGCCTGTGTTTGTAATGATATTTGAAGGTACCACCATCCCAAATCTATGTGTTATCTGAGGGCTGGTGTTGGGTTTTGTTGTCTCACCTACTTTTGCGAAAATTATGAAACTTCTGTCGACTGCATCCTAAGCCTCGATTATTAACAATGCTATGCTATTTTTATTCAAATCCGCTGCTCTGGCCAACCAGTCTCAAATGAATCTATTTGCTCAATTATAGTTCCAAGTGTGAGTTTGTGTTTCTTTTTTATTACAAAAATATAATAGAAATCCTTCTATTTCACTAAACCTTATTCGGCAATGGTATGATCACAGAGTCCTCCATGATGGCGAGGATTGCGACTTGTAAAGATGGCTGCTATAATCACAATAAATAATCAGGACATATAAATTAAATTCTAATATCATACGCAGGAATGGTTGGGCACAAAAATGTGAGTCAATGTATTCAGCGACATAAGATATCACGTCTTGTCTACCGTGAGATTCTGGAGAGCTGATTCATCAAATCGAACGACACTGTGTGAGAATTTAGGAGTTTTGCAGTGGTGTGCAGTTTGCGACCTACATGTCGTCATCACTTGTCAACCACTTGTCAACCACTTGTCGATGAGTCAAACATACACTGAGTGTTTCATTGAGTGGGCACTTAACAGTTCCAACAGCCGAAATAGTAGAGATTATTCATCTGTCTTTGTTTAGTCCAACTGTCAGAGTTTAGTACCCTCTGCAAAATCAACAGTTTGTTACGATCCCAGCCTCCGAATCGCAAGGCCGACAGACTTCTCGCTATGCAGCCATTTCTGTTAAGGTTAGTGAAATAGAAAGTCTATGTCCTTACTCGTCTTTAGACACGATTTCTATCATTCCGCAGCCAACTGTGCGACAATTCCTCAGCATTTTCGCGTAGTATTCGGCTATCCTGGCATCAGCGTTGACTTTTTTCACCAGGTTGCTGGCGCGTTGAACTGAGAACGGACTAAACACCTGGGCGAGCGCCCGCTTTACAATTGGAGATGACAGTGATGGTAGAAGCTTATGTCCGCCATTCTTTGCTGGTTGTAGGTTGTCACGTACACTACAATAAGACAGATTATAATATTAGCCAAGGCATCACGTGGTACGTATGTCGCGAGAGTAAGTCACCAAGACATACCTGGATGGACGATGGAGGAAGTCGGTATCATCACCTTCGGTAAACATATGGGAGTGTCGAATGGCTCGACTCTCCATGCTTGCCACTAACAAAAGTAGACAAAGCATGGAGTAAAGCACCTCTATCTGTAATCGGCAAGTTAGCATGTCAAGACTATAAAACTTTCAGTCAAATAGAACAACAGTAAAAAAGACACCATTCACTGACCTTCGTTGTTGATGTAATCATGTTGATATTGGATTATGTAAATAGGTACCAAAGTCTAAGGATCTTCCTCGAGGTTTGATGTCACAAGAGGCGCTAACTGTTATTGCTATCCTTCTCTCAGAGAACTGGCTTATAGGCTGCAGTAGATGAACGTTTATATGCTGCAGCACGTGTGAAACCAGCAATGGGCGGAGCTTAAGCAGGTTTTCGTTGACAGAGCCGAGCCTGACTCATCACAGATGGTATGAGACTGCAGTGAGAAACTATCAAGTAATTTTTTTCCAAGTAGCTTGGTGGTAAGTTTAGAGTGAGTTATTGTCATATTTTGTTACAGCAGATTAATTAATGAGTCAGATGACAAGGAATCACTTCCTGCTTTATCCAGAAAGAGCAGATTAAAATATCTAATCCATTGTAGTTGACTGAAGCTCCCATCAGTTGGAAGCCTGAAAGTCTGTGATTGCTGGCTTGATGCAGGAACTGTTAATCTCGGCTGTCGACTGAATAGGGCATGGCAGTGGTAAGCTCCTACGGAGCAGCGACCCAGCCCACTCTGTTGTACTGTATGCCCAAAAATCAACAAAAAACAGGATGCTCACCGTGGTAGGGGCAGACAAGAGGTGTATCTGGTACAGAATAGGGAACAAACTTAGAAATTGCCTCAGTTCATTGTTATCGTACGTTGCCACGGCCTTGAGGTCATGTTGCATCCTACAGCAGCATTGTTCACCCACTTCTGAACAGATAGATGAAGGACAAATTCTATTCTAACTTTCCACCAGTTATTTTGGTACCGCAGCTCAGAAATTACTGAAAACTAAATCAAAGAGTAAAGAGAAACAAGCAATATGATTAGGTAAGTAGGTAAGTAGGTAAGTAGGTAAGTATTTGAATGCATTTGCCACAGAGTTTAAGGCTGTGACAGGCAGCAAAAGCTGAGAAAGAAGAACTTGAAATGTAACTTGTCCAAGCACTGGCCTGTGAGACAAGTTACTTTGCGCCTTGGCAGGTTCATGGCTCAATGATCGCTTTCATAGATGACTGAATTTCACGCTAACGATATGAAGCTTGTCACAATCCACAGACACGAACTGGACTGGCAGGTTTTAAGTTTTAACATTTTACACTTAGCTGTGGATAAAAATATCAGTGCTCAATATTACAATGGCAAAAAATCGGGAGGAAGTTAAAGGTGAAGGGTTAGCGGCTAGGAAGAAATCAGCAGGTGGCAAAAACCTTGGTTATTAGGAATGATAACAGCCACATGTTGCATCCCACAAGGCTCTCTGTGTGGGGTTGAATTGACACGCGAGCGAGCTATTAGTCCAGATCAGTGACTACCGATTATCGGAGAGATAATACGCAGGCCACCTCCAATGCCCGAGTGAGGCCAATACCCGGACGTAAGGCATTCACTCCGCCTCACAGCTGTGACGATAAATGTCTCGCATATCTAAATTGATTTCATCAAACTTAGATTCTTTATCTCGGCGAATTCCTAGCAGTAGAGGTATGACTGGCATTCATACAAAGCCAACATTGGGACCTCGATAAAGGGAAGTCCTGTCGTCGGTTATCAGCGTAGACTGGGCCATGATGCAACTGATTCACATATGATCTCCATTCTCCGGTCAACCTCATCGATCATACCTCAGTGTTTAAAAAATTGGTTGCAGTAATGGTTGCCAAAGACATGAAGTGCATGGCAAATGTTTCAGAAATGATTTATTTCATGTATGGCTCTCATAAATTTTGGCACAATTTGGTATATATTATAGGGTGCGAGCAAATCATATATAACCTCTGCACATCCATATCCCTGTCACAGGCGTCACAAACACCTATATTAGTCATAGAGTATAGGAATGCCAGAAAACTACCGTCACATTACCTGTGACGTCACGTGTTATGACAGAGTTTCAATTGTAGTGCCAGTGTGAAAATAATCTCACACAAATCTGTCAAACAGGAGCAGAACCTGGAAGAGCAGGATGTGTGAAGCTTAAATAAGACTAGACAGTTTAAGTTGGAACTGTAAGCTGACCGCTGCATTCTCCGGTGACTCGGATGACACTAAGTCAAGGTGAATCGCGGGTTGCGCTGTCTGCGACTGACACGAGTGTGAAACCCTCAGGTGTGCTCGACATCGACAGGGTCACATCGGCAGTCCGAGAGTCATGGCTACTATTGTCTGTTTGGTGATTGGTCGTCGATATGGAGGCGCTGCCAGAGACGCCTTCGGCTTTGTCTACAAGGCCGAGTACAAGGTCCTTGACATTGGCTACTGGCGGTGGACTGCTGTCGGCTAGTATCCAATGATTCTCTGGTCCCTGTAGCTCCTGGCGACATATGGGGCAGGTGTTCTCCTGGCTGGAACGCCGAGGCCTGTTAGAGCAGTGACGCCTGAAACACAGCCATACAGAAGTGTGAAAGAGATCACGTGACGCTGAAACAGACGACGGGAGTTTCGGACCAAGCCGCAGTTCTCAGATCTGTGCAGACCCTAGGCAATCAGCCAGGTTGATTGATGGCAGGGTGACAGGGGTGTTGACATGAACTTACTCAGATTCAATTGAGCAGAGTCACTCCAGTAGCTATTTCATAACAATGCGGTGGGCCAGACGCAGGGCGGCGGAGTGCAAAGTCACAATATCTGTCAGTAAAGGCTACTTATTGCCATTTTTGGCGACAAATGAGATTATTAATACCATTACAATTTAAGTAGTAAATCATTGGCCTTGGTGAGTCTAAGCATTAGGCAAGCCTGACCGGCGTTGTCACGCCACAGAATGAGCCACTGGGCTGAGTGAATGGCGATATAATACACCTAATGCAATAATATATTATCTAGATTTAGGCTCAGAAACTATCAGGCGGTGGAGCATGCTAGCCACAGTTGTCTTGTGGATAGGAGGGCGGATAGATCCTCCTTCATAAGAATGAAACGCGGAGAGACATTGGGCTAGGGAATGGCGAATAGGCACAAACACAGGGCTACGGAAAATATTGCAACAGACGGGATGGATGCAATACATCAACCAGCCTGTCATCGGCAGTTAATTGAAGTCGCTCTCCGTGACAAATTTCTTTCTTCAAAAAGCAGAAAACAAGAACTGTAGCCACAATAGCCTTTGTGACATTTAAAACGGAGATAATTGATATCCATGAATTATAATGATTGAGTGAGCTGTACCACACAGTCGGTCGCCGCGGTGACAGTAATAATACCGTCTGAGTCAACAGCAAAATGAACCGAGAGGAGAGCTGGAGTTTGTCTCTTATACTTTCTATACTCGCAACCAAAGATCAGAAGCCGGACAAAATTGGGTTGCTGGTGAGTGATAGGGATCACCAGAACTGTAGTCGAGGAGCAATGTCAGACAGGGTCATGAATTGCAACGGCAACTTCCTGTGAGAAGTGATGTGCGAAAATAGCGGCTGGTGTAAAATTAGACAGCGAAGCCTATCCATCAACAATGACTACACAGTTGACAGTGCTGGCGTATTGTTCCTTTTAAATCATCTCATGTTCAATAGGGCAGAAATATTGGTACATACGCGTAGTCGGAATCACCGAGCATCAAGTTTCCGTGTTCCGACAAAGTGAAACCAAGTGAGCGTGGTAGATGCATTCTACGAATAGCATCGGATACACCATCTTCTCAATTGCTTGATGATGTCGACGTACGCGTACATAACAACCTTCACTCCATCACCGCTTCCAGAATAAACGTTCACGCTTGAAGAACATTATCTCGACAGAGCCCACGAAATCAGTTGCGATACTATATGATGCATATATTTGACACACAGTGATGATTGATGATCCCAACAACAAGTTTGGTTAGGTAATAACTGTGACCAAGGATTCATCACCTGATGCTCAGCTACGTGTGACAGTGATACTACGCCGGCGACCCAAACCCCCCAACCTAACATCATATCTGTCAGCTCCAATGACTCAATGGCTCCCACCAGGATCCAGTAGATATAAATAATATCGTCCTTGTCTCTAGCTGACCAACGGTTTTGCATTTTCTTCATAGTTCAAAGAAATCTAGGGCATCCTCGTTACAGACTGTACTTAGGAAATGGTTGAATTTTGGGGAAGGGAAAACCAGAACAAATTAACAGTCAGGCACCAATGTTCACCGAGTGAGGTTGGGAAATCTGTTTGTGTCTAAACATAGAAATGAGGTGAGTTGGCCAGCTAAAACAGCTTGAATGGATAACAATCATCTCTAAAATTAAGTCGAAAGGCTTTTTATGATGATATTTATGAACGAAAAATTTCCGACCAACTATTCTAATGAAGTGGATACGATCTGCTGCTGAGGCGAGTCAATCTGCCCTTGTTGGCTGACATGTTGGCTGACATGTTGGCGGTAGGGTCTAGCAACTGTATTATTGCCAACAATGTTACCAGACACAAGTGTGACTCTGAAGATGAGTATTCTGAAGGTGGGAGTTACTGCGTGATACGGAGGGCACTGACCATTGCTCGATGCACTCTTCACAGAAGCCATGCGTACAGGGCAGCATGAGTTCGCAGTCTCTTTCCATACATATACAGCACTCCTCAGATGGCTGCAGGCTAGACAGCGACGTCGTGTCCAGGCTGCAAGAGAGGCATAACGGATTAACCTATCAGAGCAAACAGAAAGAGTGCAGTAAACAGCTCTATTATCTCCCTATACAGCCTTCAACACTCTCTCACCTCCTGCTCCTCAATAACTGACCTCAAACTGGTACCCAGTCCTGCCTATAACTGCATCACCTATGACGGCACATCGCGTACGGCACATCGCGTACGGCACATCACGTACGGCAGCACATTAGGTGTGACATACGCTAATATGTTCCTCCATGCGGAATTCTCTTCTACCTTATTTTAGTGCGTTTGTACTACTTCCATTGACATACCTAGATCTGTCAATGTGGTATGAATAGCCTGAGTACCATCCCATCCTAGCCTTAGTCTCTAATTAACTTAGAGAATCAACATCTATCTACTATTAACCAGCAGAATAAGATCAATTTTAGGCAGGTGTCACTTCTTGTGGTCCCTTATAGGATAAGGAGTATATTGGAAGAATTTGATATGTTATGATGAGCTACAGCAACCCAGAGAATGTAACAGCCATACCACAGGCACGACCAGCCAATACGGGGAAGTGATGGTCATGGGAGAATGAGCTGGTGAGATTTGCGTAAAATTTGGTATCATTGGCAATCAGACTGGCTACACAGAGCGGATGTAGGCTAGCGATGCGGTTAACGATGGCGTCGGGAAGCTCTGTTCTGGTGCTCCCTATGCTACGTGATGCAGTTCGGACATGTTCCAAACCTAGGTAACGCTAGGTCCCGATCTACTTTCTGATCGATCAATTCCTAACTAATGATTGCATAATCACTGGAGTCATGCATGTCAGCAGTGACAGCCACAGCGCCTCTCTCTGTTTGCCACAGCGCCTCTCTCTGTTTGCTACAGCGCCTCTCTTTGTTTACAACAGCTTGCAATTGGTCAACCAGTCGCTCTGTGTAGTCACCATATCTTTCTGACTCTACTCATCATTTAGCATCGAAACATCACTCTGTGTAGCCACCCATCACACATCACTCAGTGATATACTCTATCGCTTACCAATACACAAAAAACTGCCAATTACATAGTTATAGCACATATGGCTCACTGTTTTTTTGTCTGCTTACCCGTCCATGATCAGTGATGCACAAAAATCTGAGCTTGACGTCGGGTCGTACTGAACTGTGCTGGCCGCTGAGGCGGCGGAAGCAGCGGACATCTGATGCATAATATCGCCATAGAGACGAATAAACCTTCGCAGGGACAACATCTTTGTTGAGAGGACAACTCCGGATTCTTTCTCTACCTGATTAAATGGATAGAGATATAATTAGCACATCACTCAGGTTGGGTTTGGTTGGGTTTTCTCTCTTGCCCATATGTAGACATAATTAGGGCAGACATAAGGTTTGGCTAAAAATTTGTGTAGACATGAGCTGAATTGGTTTGGTGCAAGATTTGTCAATAAAAGTCATCAGTATTGCGAAATTGGTGGTATTTGGTATTGGTGGTATTAACTCACCAATGCTATACTTGCCATATTTCCCTCAGAATTAAGACGCGCGTCTGAGTAGGCGAAGCATGGAAAGTCCAAAATAAAACATTCCTCGCCAAACTTAGATGTACATTATAATATATATCACACATAGGATGGGTCCACACATAGGATGGGTCCACACATAGGATGGGTCCACACATAGGATGGGTCCACACATAGGATGGATCCACACATAGGATGGATCCACACATAGGATGGATACTGTGTCTAAACCGCGTGAGAAATTAACGCACACTGGTTGCCTCGACATAAGCATGGGCGTCTTCTCCTCAGAGAATCATTACAATCAGTTTGTTTTTAGATAGAGATAAAATCAGCAGTATACTCAGATTTCTTAAAATCTGCGCAGTCAATGTATGCACATATCTCGAGCTGATAGAGTATCGCTCGTGAGAACAGACTGTGTGTCTGGCACAAATTACAAGTTCGTCCGAGTTGATCAATGAATACTCAACTATGTTTCTTGGCTGTTCTAGAAGAACATCAGACAGGCTGGGGTCAAACACTAGCTCCTGACTCGGGTTCATGACCTGGCCGACTTACACCTACGTCAAACATTTACACTGTCATCATCATCAGCCAGTTCATCAGCCCGCGCCAGATCTACTACAGGTGGTTGCAGGTTGTCTTTGTATGATTGTTCATGTTTTGTTAGAGGCACCATAGCTAGTATGACTACTATTACACCTGCTGACACCTGCTGACATACTCCGATAAGATTCATACCTTTTCACATATTATGCGTGTACTGGCTTTCCATAGCAATGGGTGCTGGGATTTACATTCAGTACTGAAGCTAACTGTCTTTTCTGAATCCCGAGAGAGCTCATCCATACTACAGCATAAACATTCCTACTATAGCATATATACAATTGAAAGGAGGGAAGCATGGCCACAGATAAATAAACATATGTCATGGAATATGCACTACGGTGGCAAGTGAACGTATCATGTACATTGTGTGTAGACAAATGGGTGATGACCTACACGAATATAGGTAAAATTATAATCTGGCTGTATATGTCAACCTTGTTTTGCCTCTCAGAAACGTATTCAAGATGTTAACAGCATACAGTCTCTGTGTTGCAGCATCATGCAGTCGGAAATTGGTTTAGTGACATTAGATTCCTAGATTCCGCCTCTTAGGTATGTAGAAATGACAGGAATAGACTATGATACCGTTACATCTAGCTTCAACGCCACTAGAGACGAGAAGCACACTATACAAAGTAAAGAAAAATATACGCTAAGACTAGCAACTGGGCAACGTAAGTGACAGCCAAAATAATTACATGGAATTGAGTAGCTGTATCTCATGAAGAAATCTTTCGTAGGTCAGCTTCTTCCACTCATGTACTCCGCTAAATTTCAGAGTTAAGCCATCCAGCACGGATAGAGCTTTAGTTCTCATCTGCAGGCTTGCTTTGACTTGATTCTGCCCCATTTTCAAGTTTGATCACCTTTTGAAATGTGCTTCAGATGTTGTCAGTGGTACAAATTAGTTATGATGCACGAGTCATTCGCATATGGAGCGAAAAAAAGTAAAAACTAACAAAACTTCTCAAATATTATCGGAGTCCAAACTACACTAACCTTGTCTCTGATAACCCATAGACCTAATGATAATTGCGAAAGCTTACAAATAGATGCTTTCTGACGAACTTGTTGGTAATGATGTCTATGCACACGGCCAAATGTTTGTGATGATTGTACGTGCTCTGATTGGCTAACTAGGTATGAAGTCCGCCCAGTTGCTTACATCATAATTTGTGGGCGGAACTTAGGCCGAGATTTTTATGTCACGCTGAAAAGCTCATTATTGCTCTCATTTCTGGTATATCTGGAGCATCCTAGCCGATTGCGATAGCGTAAAAGAGAATTATAATTGTAAGGTTTATTATTTGCATATTACATAATCTCTCTGATTCTTCAGCATCAGCTTTAGCTAGCTAACTATTACGATCTCCCTGCGTGTAGTCACCTGCATAGCCTGATATAAACTGGCACTCAAAATGCCATGTCTAGATATACATGTATCTTCACTACAGCCGAGCCATACATGCAGTCTTACAGGGGTCTACTACGGACAGGGTGGAGACCTGCCACCATCTATTATAGAGCCTGACTATGGGGTTGGCTTTAGCTTACTTGATAGAGCTGTTGTATGCAACTGATTGCAATGGCCAGGGCTTTGCATGGGAAATCGAACTAGAAATTCGAGGTTACAACAGGTTACCGTTTTTTGTCTTCAGAGATAATCCATAATCTTCTGCTTTCAGTGCCCTACTGGTGGTCCATGTGCGTGCAGATACATGCATGTAGATGCCATCTATCTACCCAGTTTTGTCATGGACCAGAAAGGAGAGGACATATTGAGAAAAAAAGAAATTCTAAGAACTTCAACTTTGGTTTACCAACTACAACTACAATATTCCTTCAGAATTAAGATATCAGTGCTAATGTTGGGGAAATCGGTATGCATTTATTTTCTACCAGGTGCATTATCATACTATCTAGATGTGCGTGTCTATGTCTATGTCTATCCTTGACCTCACAGACGTGGACCCGTGTCTGAAGGACCATGGCAGCTGTTCATTATTCACCAGTTTCTCACTATCACTACGTATATGGCTAACACTGATATGGTACATCATTATTATGATGCACTGCCTCCAGTGCAATGTCTGCCAAACTGAAGTGAGCCCAGGAACCAGCCCTGTTTGCTGCCAACTATTGGCCCTGTTTGTTGGCATGGATCGTGGCAGTGATCGAAACCTGGCAGCCATTCATGAAACATGTTGGAACTTCAAAAGTTTCCTACACATAATACTGCTGAATTCAGCAAGATCTCATGGGGATCAAAATAAGCTAATCTTGTCTGAGTGAGATGTCTTTGTCTTTGTCTTTGTAGATTGCTGGGCTCTGTAGATAGAGCACCCTTTCTCTTGTAGCTGTGCAAGTTCCTTCGTCTCGATATTGTTCTGTAAAATGTGGTCCATTTGTATGCAAAGTGAGTTCATGTACGAGCCCCCTTGTCTGACACAGCAAAGCTTTGTAAGGAGACTGGAGTTGTCTTCCCATGATTTTGGTCTATTTAAGTTTCCATGATTGCAAAGACACTCTTGTTTCAAGGATGCATGCATCTATATGCTTCAATTGACACAATATGAAGAATTTGCTGTGAAATCATAATTGATGGGATGACAACTCCAAAATTAAAGAATAGGAAAGTCTTTCGAAATCATGTCTTATTCCATGCCACAGTTACGATTACAGCATATGAAAACAAAAATTACCTTAGAGTTTGCTGAAGAGTTCAATCTCCAATTCATTCAATGTAGCAGGATTCTAGAGGTCGATGGGTGCGAAAGCCCTGGACATCAGACAGTGAAGTACCTATGATCACCTGTTGGCATGCCTGGCACCCTCCAGTGATCAGGCAGATTTCTACTCTGCTACTATGCTTCTTTACTTGGCATGGTGTGTCAAACTCTTATGTGAGTTGTCTTTCCTTTCATAACAATTGCTTCTGGCCAGGTAATGACTATCAGGACTTGTAGCTATTTGATCGCTATGACGATATATCGTGCTCATTTTTCCAGTCATAATTTCCCTTTGCTTGCGACTTCTTCTCATTTAGGCATCATTTTAAGCTCTTACAGCACAGACGAGGCAGAGTGATACTGACGCAGAATTCTGTGGGCCAGAGCTTTGTTAACCAATAGTTGAAGAGCCGAGTCAAGGGAAAGTCTGGGTAAACTGTGCTAGATATGAATTATAGATAAATGGTTTTGTGTAGTTGAAGTTTTGGTGTAATTGGTTGATGATATTATTGCCAAAACCTTCAACCTTTTGCCCATGTCGAAATAAGGAGCTAAAGGTAGCATAACTCCAAGTCCCTTACAGCAGAATTCCAGTGATAGTTTTGGCTATGCAGTTTTGGCTGCAGAGCCTACTTCAGCTTTTGCCCATGTCATGATCATACTCCTTTCATGACAAAAGGCCGCCTTGCTATTGGTCTTGAATGCTAGCAAGGTATGCTTGGCAATATTGGAGAGCTACAGTCAAAGAAACTACAATCTGGTGTTTGTAAGACTCGATATATTTTATTCCGTCGGAGAACAACAATTGCCTGACAGCAGAAGCTGTATTCCAGCGGGAAAAGACTTGAGCAAGGTTAACTTCTTGGCCAATATATAGGAGCACGTGTTAGGTATAGATGGTATAGATTACAAAATATCACGAAAATAGAAATTAGAAAATCCATATCCCTGACAGTGTACACAACAAATAATTGTTTTGGTCAGCCATTTTATGACGATTAGTTGCCTGCCGTTTTAGACCATATCCATGAGCTCATCTCTGCGTGTTTTCTTAGTGTCCTCTGTCTCATCATTCTCAAGGAACATGCTGCCATTCTCGTCGAACGCTTCATCTCCGTACGGGTAGTCTTCATCGAATATTATCTTTGTCTCATCGTCTAGCTCATCGTCATCGTCTTCCTCATCCGCCTTGTTAGCATTGGCCTCCTCCTGGATATCCGATATGTCCCACACTTTTACAGTGCTGTCATGAGATCCAGTGAACAGTCGACCGTCAACCACCTATGCAGATCAATTAGTGGTGAGGAGAAGACAACTCTGCATTACTGCATTCACATGACTACTCTCAAACAAAACATATATGAAATAACATAACATGTACTACCAAACTCATGCAGTGAAAGACAGCTGACTTTGAAGGAAGAAATCATGTTTGTAAGGCTTCACCAGAATGACCTGGCATTGGTTTAGGCATGTAGGGATTAGAGAGCGCTGCTATGCGTTTGAGTAACGATCATTCTCAACTCAGCTGGTATCCTGCATAGTGAACCACAATATTGTTTTTGAAACATTGATTTGAATTTTTATCCCATCCTTATTTTTCTCCTTCTCTCCCCCCCCAACATTTCCTCCCTCACACTCCTTCCTGTGTCATCCCTCACATCCTCCCTCACACCCCTCCTCGTACCCCCACCCCACCCATGAGAGTGCCAGCTGTTTTGAGTTAGCCTGTACCAGGCTCACGGTTGGCAATAGGGTGGGGACAGGGATGAGGCAGGGGAGAATTTCTCTCCACCCCGTTCCCGCCCTGTCGCTGACCGCGAGCCTGGTACCAGCTAGTTTTCAGTAATGATCTCACTAATACACCACGCTGCCAGTTTGATGCCTAGCCTGATACACGCCATGATTACAGGTCACCTCTGACTCAAGCTGGCAGCGTGTGAGCGGCGTCGACTTGGCTCAGCGATGGAACTGTACCTGGACTGCGTTGATAACACCCTGGTGACTTTTCAATGTCAATTTAATCGATCCACTCCTAGCCTCATAAATCCGTGCGGTGCCGTCTCCGCAGCCAGTTACGACTAGATCGGTGAGAAATCACGTGAGAGTCTAGGAAACTGAATGGTGCACCAGTGATATGCTGACAACATCAATCAGTCACCATATTATGATAACATGGTGACAAGAGAAGCAAAAACAATTATACTGATGATACGTGATCAAGATGGCTGCCGCCTATTAGCACCGTCTCTTTGCTGTTCACTGATAGCTCCAATCTAGGATCATTATCCATCTCATACATGCTAAGCTACCCGTAGATTTGGCATTTAATGAACAGCAAAGAGAGAGAAGAGATTAAAAGAGAAAATCATGAAGGGGTGTCATTATAGAGGTGCACACCAGTGATGGGTATCAGCAAAACACATTATCATTGGCCGTCTCTGCACCTGTACACAATTAATGGCGGTGCCGTGACCTTTAAGAATCCTTGTCTGGGACCCTGATTTGGAATCAAACACTCGAGCCATACCATCACCCGAGCCTGTTATGACTGCAATCAGATTTACAAGCGATTCTTATCCATGCACATGTCTCCTGCAAGATCACATCATGTGCATGCTTTGGAGTTATCCTCTCTATGACATTATTGCTGCAAGCAGCCATTCCGTTCAAAATACAACCTTGAAAATTTGCGTACCATGGCTCTCGGGAATTATGCGTCTGAATACTGTTATACTTACAAATGCCATCGATGAACTTGACACATGATACCGAGTGTTTGTGACCCTTGAATGTCCTTGTGCAGTCACCAAATTCCACGACCCACGATTTTCCTGTCCAATCAGAGCTTCCTGTGTACAATATCTTGTTCTGGACCTGCAAGTTATATATATAGCGTCATTGAGCTGGATCTTCAGTCACTTATCTTTCGCTAAACTTGAAATGCTTTGTAATATTATAATATAATAATAATATTATAATTATATTAAAAATCTCGATCCAATCTTCCAATTCTCAATCCATAGCTGCGTCCATTTACCTTCTACAGGATTGTAAGCATTTCCCTAGCTGATGCAATAACTTACTGTCATGCAGAGAACAGAGGCACTGTGACCTTCAAAAGTTTTCAGATTTTCGCCTCTAGCGATGTTCCACGATTTGACGGTAGCGTCAGTGCTGCCTGTGTACAGGACCTGTCCGGCCGGATCTGTACCCATACACGTTATTGAACCTGTATGCCCTTTGAACACCTTCAGAGTTTTTCCAGTTTCAAATGACCATGACCTCGCCGTAAAATCTGCCGACCCAGTGATCAGAATGTCTTTGTTGCCTTCCCAGTCAAAGGTTTCCACGTTTACATCCTCCTCGTCTGCTGGGATGAAGACCATCGGATAGACGCCTCTCTTGTGACCGGCAAAGATTCTGACGCATTCGGCCGAGTCAAAGTCCCAGCAGCGTGCTGTCCGGTCGTACGACGAGCTGAACACAAAGTCGCCAGTGCATATGATCCTGTTCACCGGCGAGCTGTGTCCACTGAATATCAGTACGCAGTCACACGTGCAGATATCCCACTTTCTAATTGTCTTATCCGCCGAGCCAGTCACCACAAAGTTATCTTCCATTAAGATACACGTAACGTACTCCTCATGGCCCTGTAATATACCGATGCACTCGCAGTCTTCAGTCATCGTACTCCATAGCCTGGCTGTCTTGTCTTCACTTCCTGTTCCGAGAGAAATATTGGAGACAAAAAGTTCTACTATTACCGGCGGACGCAGAAGTATTGGAGCACTAACCTGTTGCGAGCACGGAGCCGTCCTCACTGAGGGCCATGCAGTTAACCCCGCCCTCATGCTCAGTCAACGTCTGTATTAGATGTCCTTTATACTTCTTCCTCTTCTTTTGGCCTTTTGAAGCCTGCGCTCCCATTTTGAGGAAGACTGTCGCTTCTCTACAGCGCCAATGTGATGATCACACACGAGCTCTGGGTCTCTCCAGCCGAAGGATCAGTTCATTTGTGCAGTCAGGTGCCCTCTGCCTGGCAAATCCTTGTATTACACGACCATATTGATTATTTCACTGCTGTCTTCCTACCCCATTAGCAACCAGTACACAAGCCAATAATGCACAATCCTCAGCCGTTGTTCTTACTGGTCAGGATATTGATCGTCAACCTGGACCAATTCGTGTGCCAGGGTTCATCATTTGTTCGCCTGTTTGAATTCCAGATATCACTCTATTACGCTGACAATGCGCTTTGTATTGATTATGCAATGTATCTGGTGAGTGTTATGGTAATTCTATCACAATCAGCGATATGCTCACCGCCAAGCAGCCCACCAGTGAGCTGCAGTAGCTGAAAATACTCTCCTGCATTCAAATCCAGGCATAAAGAACCTCTTGAAGTAGTATTCAGCGTTTCCCTGTCGATGGGTCAAGAGCAACCATTACTGATTAATCACTAATTATTAATTGTGTTCGTTTATATTGTGTTGGATTGGTTTGTATTGTGTTGTATTGGTTTGTATTGTGTTGTATTGGTTTATATTGTG
>ERZ1740065.1033-NODE-1033-length-16201-cov-12.813886_pt1 | contig 16201 bp, 8 predicted proteins | sample MGYA00581738_ERZ1740065 | MGnify/ENA primary metagenome ERZ1740065 (study PRJEB43018, sample SAMN04849749) | marine metagenome | isolation source: floating plastic debris | place: Pacific Ocean | collected 2008-09-01 | study: EMG produced TPA metagenomics...
CTCCCTCCCCTCTCCTCCCTCCCTTCCCTCCCCCCCCCCTCTCCCTCCCTCTCTCCCTCCCCCTCTCTCTCCCCCTCCCTCTCCCTCTCCCTCCCTCCCCCTTCTCTTCCTCCGTCCTCTCTCTCACCATCTCTCTCCCTCCCTCCCTCTATCAGCATATTGTATTTTTTGTACTTTGATTAATTGACCAATCATATTCTTTTGAGAGTAAGACACCTATCCTGAAGTAGAAATGAAAAACAAAGATATAGTTTGTTATTCTCAGTCTTGATTCGCTGGTTTCTACCTGAAGGGCTAGGTGTGCCAGGCTAGATGTGCCAGGCTAGATGTGCCAGGCTAGGTGTGCCAGGCTAGGTGAAATACACCACAAAAAGTATTGTACTGGTATTCATTCTATCACAAAATGTGTCGGCTTGTTGATTTGATTGTTAACCATAAATATATTTAAATATACAAATATTATATATATACAATATACAATGTAATATACAATGTACTGTATATGTATGTATATGTAATATTTAGTAAGTTTAGAACTGATAGTATACCGCTGAAATATTAAATCATCATTATTATTTTATTAAAATAGTGGTGCTCTTGGCGTTATATTCCTCGATTCATTTGTGAGGATATGTGTCTTAATGCTGGGACAATACAGTGTACTGCTATTGGGAATAACCTCTGAATGAATCACATCTGTTTACCTAGTGACACCCTCCCTTGTTAGTAGAAGTGTCAGGAATTTGTTTGTAGTTCCCTCAAGATTGGGAAAGACAGGTACTGTAGAGCTCATTGTACTTATTGTGACAGGTACCGTAGTGATTTTGAGTGATGGAAAATGATAGCGGTTGAATTCAGGTGAACCGTACGAGAGAAGATAAATCCAAATAACTCTGTCAAACTTTTGAGCAACTCGTTATAAATGCTATAAATAGAATCTCGTTATAAATACAATGAGTACAGTATGACGATCGTGGTTGTGTAGGGGGAAATTACGTAACTGTCCCATCTTAATCCTAAAGTCTTGTCCCAATCGAACAACAATAATGACTACTAAAATTTGGCTGATTTTCAAGGGGCTGTCTATCCACCACGCTTCTCCTGCTCGAGGTCTAATGGCCTCAAGCAGTTTTTTAAGATCTAAGATTTACCTACCGTTTTTCCTTGCTGAAAAATGTTATGGCTTGACCAGCACAGTGCGATAATTTCTTGTTTCACATAGCGTAAAGTTACAGACACACACATTGCTGGTTATTCTAGCTGCCATATCAAACCTTAGATTTCCCCACTACCTGGCCCCATCGTTTATTGATGAGGAAGGATAGTAGCAGGAAGCGTATGTACATGTATATATATGTACGTATGATTTACTCTATAATTACTCCTATTCCATGCAGAGTGGACGATAGGCAGCGTAAAACCACGAGTGCTTAATGACTTTCCTTAATTTTGCCACTTATTGCAGTCGCTTGTTTTCCTTCTTATTAAATTAACTTTCTTTGGTTTTTAGAGTTGGAATCCCGTACTTTCAAGTTGAAAGAGATGAAGCGTGAGATCGAGGAGCTCAATATGGATGACATCGCCAATGAAGAGATTGAACTAAAGAAATTGATTCCAGCTGAAATAGTCGATGGAGAAACAGAAGATAATTCAGGTGAGACAAGGCTTTCAGATAATTAACTGGCACACCAAAGACCTTGACCTACTGAGACAGCAAGGCTTCTCGTGCCCAACTATATTGAGAGCATTTATACTGGCAGGTGAAGCAGCAGCAGCAGTTGCTGAGCTGAAGGCACTTGGTGAAAGTTTAAAAGCTTACAAAGACCATCTTGGCATTGAGGTGGACGTCACAAACAGTAAGTACACTACACAATGGTTTTGGTTCCAATTTTTCCTGATGGCTGTAAGAGTTGTCTGCTCATACATAGTCATGATCAACCGGTATCCGAAACTGGGAAGAGATTACAGTAGTCAGCCATTTGAAATCAAATACTGTAGACTGGAATTACTTTGCGCTTAAAAATGTTTGCGAAAATACCTGGAAACCTTGATGGAAAAATCTTTGTGATTCAAAAATTTTTGCGAAAATTTATCACTGAAATTGAAATTTTTTCGAGCATTCGCAAATAAATTCCAGTCTACAGTATAGCAGATGTGAGAATATCCAAAATCAAAATACCAACAGGATGTTTGCTTGCAATTGTGATACTCTATCACTGATCCACCACAGTGTACAATAGCTTACCCAGGCCTATGTCATAGCTCCCTCATATAGCTGGTATAAAAAGCTATGATCGTGTGGCTTCAAAGACTTCAAAGCTACCTCATAAATTTGTATGCCAACTGAATTGAAATAGCTATAAAGCAGACATGGAGAGGCTATTGTACACTGTGGTACATTAGTGACTGAATATCATTGCTGCAAAGCTACACAAAATTATTTTGATATTTCGAGTTGAAATATCATCTAACACTACTGTACACTGTATAAATACTGTACACTGCATACGTGGTGATTATTGCGCAGTCCAAAACATAACGAAAATTTCAGAACCTCAATATTGATTACGTTTTCTGGTTCTGGTTGTAGCGAAAGCATAATTTCTTGACTTTCTGTATCAATATGCATGGTGTACGAGGTGAAGTGCAAGTAAGAGCCGATTGTTTGTGGGGGATGAATACTATCTTTAGGTGCACTGTGTCTGAGCCAGGCGTAGGGATTTCCTTGTATACTAGGTACTGGTACAGGATTATATAGCGATCATATTATTAGCATGACAACGAATCATTATATACAGTCCATGTGGCTGCGTCTTCAATACTGTGGCTGACATGAGGGTAGATGAACAATCATCTTTGTCATAGTGAACTCACAAACCAATCAGAGCCAACTGGTGGCGTGAGAGTAGTGATTGGATGGTGAATAATATTAGGAAAGATTGATTAATCTGGCAAAAGAGGATCAGATATGACACACGTTTCAATTTTCTGAATATTCTATTCGTTTATTAGAGCTTATATCTACTGCATTTACTTGCTTCTATGCGGCACAACTATAGCCTTGTTGTAAGGGGTGATCTCTGGCCACCCTAGTATCCATCTATATTAAAAGGTAGGACAACTTCGAATAAGAATTAAAAAGTATTGAGCTCTTCCCCCCCCTCTCACTCAGTTGTATTAGGTGCTCCATTGCCAGGTCTCTGTTACAGAATGGGTGGAGTACAAGTTCACACATATCGACCCAAAGTCTCCTGATACTGGCTATTTCGTTAGGCTGGCTATAGTGGACAGGAATTACAAATGTAAGATTGCGGGTACTGTTATAGTCCTACACATGCACCCCTACTACTCTGACATTGGACGCTGCTCTGTTTAGGTGTACAGTGTGAACCTCCTGTGGAGAGTATGAACGAGCTGCTGGGGCAGTTGAATGAAGACCACGACCTCCAGAACTTTATGGTCAACCTGAGGAGCCATTTTGTTACTTCCGTGGATAAAGAGAATTAGCTCTCTGCAGTCCAGAATTCTTGCTGTGATGCGTAGTAATACTGTTTGAAGTCTACAATACACCGTTCATGTGTGTCTTGCTAGAATGCCACATGATGTTGTCTTTACTTTTTCTATACACAAATATAACATATTACATAATTCAGTTTTTTGTTTATTTTCTGTAGTGTAGTCACTTAAAACCTAAGCTTCTGGAAAAACCATTTGTTTTTGCCAGTTCTGTATCGTTCCTCAAATTTGGCCTTGGTTTCCCTCCTAGCTTTCCTTCTCTTAGATGGGTCTTTGAAAGCGTCTTTATTGACAGCTGCTTTATCAAGAGTCACATCAACTGTGTACCTGGAGTTAGTCAGGACAGTTGTATGAAAATGAGAAAGCACTCAAGGGAAGCTAACAGTAAGAGAAAGCAGAGACATACCTGGTTGGCATCAAGTGGTTGTAGTTATATACTCTCACAAAACTTTTGAGCTTGGACCTTTGTAGAACCTTCTTCCTTCTCATTTTGTTTGTGACAAGCCTGGGATACCTGTCGATTCCAGCAACTAGGGCATGGCCGTATGGTTTTTCCGAACTTCCTTCATCGTAGTTCTGTGTACAAGAAAAAATGGTGTGACAATTCGAAAATACTCTTCCTAAGACTAGCATACTAAACACAGGGAAACCATAACAGAACTTGTCTATCTCGATGTTATGAGACCATCAAGGATGAATCATAAGTTCCATCTAATGGAAGTCGTTTAGAGCCGAATTAATTCTAATAAACCAACTATAAAATACCAGACAAGCTGCCGACAGAGATGGGGAGCATAGTACGAATAGCAACTCATTGAAGTAGGCTGTCTGCATTGGACGAGCTATACTAATGCTGTTGAACTTTTATAGGCCGTCGCAACAGTTTTAATTACATGAAACAGCGACAGGGAATTAGCTAGATACTGAACACTACATACTTCAATTCCTCCCGGCACCAAGAAAAAATTCTCTTGTTTTGTGTCAGTGACAAAAACCTGGTCTATTGAATGTGGGAAATGGAGCTTTGAGCTAAGACACATTTCATATTGCCGATATAATTAGGAGTGTTGAAGAGGTGGGATTCTTTTTTTCAAGCAAATACATAGATGCATGTTTAGCTGCTCATAATTATGATAAGCTATTACACACAACTGCACAGGAAATTGGTGGCGAGGGATGGCACATTGGCAAATAATCTAACTCCCGGAAACGATGGTCAGGCAATATATTACAGGTTTCACTTCGAAACCCTAGTGAACTGGCATGACACTACTCACAAGAGACAATCCTCACAAGAGTTGGGTTGTGGTCATCAGACCTAACCCAACACGTGTTACGATAACAGCAGGATGGAACTCAACTGTTGCAAGTGAGCAACTTTTGGATCAGAGAGCAAATCCACAAACCTTGACGATAACAGCCTTACGTCCGGCAAACCTGCCGCTGAGGATCAGCACAACTTTGCCACTCTTCATAAACCGGCCCATGATGCCTGCAAAATAGTCATACGAATGTATTGAGCATTATGAAGCAGCTGTTTGTCATATTTTCTTTACCACGTCCAGATCAGTGGTACCGATAGTTCATCCGGCAAAAGCAGTGGATATTTGAAGCCATAAACATCAAGGAATGAGTTGCAAAATCGAACAACCAGAATCTTTGAAGTCAACAGCAAATAATCCAATGTTGAGCAAAAGGGAATGAGGCAGAAGAGGGCAGATGAATAGCGATATTAGTTTCCATCAGCATTCATTTACTTACCAGTATTATGGTAGACGAGAAAAAGACCTGATATCACGCGAGATTTTCTATTCTATCATTGACTCGCTACATGACACATAAATCATATGACGTAAAAATATAGTTCGAGGATATTAGTACTCTTACCTGCAGTATTTTCTCTATATAGCAAACAGGCAGGATAGAGTCTATAATCGGTCTACGACCTTGTAAACAGGAATCAACCTCTGTCTTGCCCCTTGAGACTTGTTACCTACTGTCTTGGTGTACTTCATAGTTTGCTTGATCAACAACATTGAGTTCCTTTCTAGTAGTGCCCATTATAACTCAAAATGTCATATTCGTATCTATTCAAGTATATTATCATTGGTGACACTGGTACGTGATGTAAATCACTCTTACAACTACGTGTATCAGATCGTTTGTCCTACCAGATGGAGGCATTTCTAATAGAATTTCATTTGTTTACTAGCGCTACACGCATTTTAAAGGCTTTTACCACAAAGTTTAGACCTTGTAGTTCATCATACTCCCGCATACAACTGCAAAGCGTTACATATTTGGTATTTATTATGGTCGATGTGGGATAAGCATATGCTTGATTTATGTTAGCTCCAACTTATCCCTTCAATACCTATAGCTTAGTTCGCGATGTCTGATGGTATTGTAGTTATATGTATGACTGATGTTTCTTATGGTTGTTAAAATAGGTAATTCCTAATCTGTTAATTTTTTTCAGGCGTGGGAAAGTCATGTCTCCTTTTACAGTTCACAGACAAACGATTTCAGCCTGTTCACGATTTAACCATAGGTAAGTTGTCTGAAAAGTGATGCTACCAACTCTTTTTCTGCATCAATAGTTGTAAAATTATTTCTGAGTATTTCTCATCATTCATCATTCCTGTCATCAGTTTTTACCTGGACTTCTCCCCTCCGGTAAACCACCTTGCGCTATGTCCTCGATCCAGTTTTGCAAAACCAGAAGCTATGCAGTAAAAATTGTTCTCCAATTGTAATTCATACCACGACATCTTCTTGTTATCCTTTCTACAAAATTCTAAGCTTCATAAAACAGACGGAATCAATTTCCATGGTTCTAGCATCATATTCATTGTAATAATATGATTTTAGGTGTTGAATTTGGTGCAAGAATGATCAACATTGATGGCAAACAGATCAAACTACAGATTTGGGACACAGTAAGTTTGACCACTCGAGTTCAGACCCGGTGACTGTCACCTGTTCACCTGTGTAGACAATGTCCTAAATACATGTAAACTTTAGGCAGGCCAGGAGTCGTTTCGTTCGATAACACGCTCATACTACCGAGGAGCTGCTGGCGCTCTCCTGGTATATGATATCACTAGACGTGACACCTTCAACCATCTCACCACATGGCTCGAGGACGCGCGGCAACATTCCAATTCCAACATGGTCATCATGCTTATCGGCAACAAAAGGTGATTGCTGCTAATTGACAGTCATGTTTGATATTCACATGATCAGCTGACAGCGCCGAACTGCTGCCCCCAGACGCGGTTTGTTCAGTGTATCAGGTGGTGATCAGCAGTGAGTCACTGTGACACTAGGTCTTACCATATCCAGAGTCTATCGTATTGTTGACATTTCAGCTTTCATTGCATTGACATGAAAGTGATGAATGCTGATATCCTAGGCTGAGGGAGCAGCTGACATTGGGTCTGAGCCAATGCTGTCTGTGGTATAGTTTAGTGATGAACAGTGTGTACAGTTGCTTGTTTTGGTCCGTGGTCACTGTAAGAGAGCAAGAGGAACAAATTCAAATTCTTCATTTCATCCATCTGGGAGGTGGCTGATACACATGCCCTTCTATTGTTTATGGATCTGACAGCTAAAGAATTGTACTTGGGAGAAATTTCACTTGAGGAGCATTGGTCAGTGAAAGTCATAAAGGCAGTGAGTGGGTTGGATATGGAGTTGACCCGTAGTCCTCTGAAGTTTCCTCAATTGCTGTAGCTCCAAAAATATTACCAGTGAATTCCTGGTTGTATATTTCCTTTCCTGTTTGGCTGAGGACCCAACTTTTAGCTTTGGTTCTTACCTGTCTTACCTGGTATCACACTTGTATGGAAATGGAAATAGGCGTAAGACGCAATGTCTGAGTAATTCTGTCGAACAGCCATCTAATCTGAAGTATCAGTAGAGTATCTGCACTTCTATCGGTTTACTTTCCAAAAAAATATCGGTTGCTAAGGTTACTATAACTGTATGCTCAAGCTGATCTTACGTAATGTCAATAGTGATCTGGAGGCGAGGAGAGATGTTTCAAAAGAGGAAGGAGAAACGTTTGCAAGAGAGCATGGTCTTATATTTATGGAGACCTCAGCTAAAACAGCCAGTAATGTAGAGGAGGCGTTCATAAACACAGCAAAAGAGATTTACCAGAAAATCCAAGATGGAGTCTTTGATATCAACAACGAGGTAACACCAGTTCACTCTTGAAGCAATCTGATAAAAAACTGTCACGATGTAATTTCCTGTCACATGATCTTAAAGGCTAACGGCATCAAGCTCGGTCCTCAGCACGCTCCACCGGCTGGTGGTTCGTCAGGACAATCTGGAGGCTCTGGTGGCGGCAACGGTGGATGCTGTTAACTCAGTCCAGGTGCCAGTGAGCCTCCCCGTATGACTGATGTTTGACGATTATGGCTGCCGTACTAATGCTGACGTAAAGCTATTATCTGTCTTCCAGAGTCATCAGAAAGAGTGCTTTATTCACAGAGACTAAAATAATCAAGAACATCCTGATAACCTATCTCTCTCTTTCTCCCCTATTATCTTATATATAACATGTAAAACAGTTATACTTCTGGTCTCATGTAAACATCTAATTGTTGTAGAGGTCTCATTTCAGTTCTATTTTAAGACTGAATTCTAGATTGTATTATAAGCCCTGCTTTTGTGTACCTTTGTCATGGGCATTGTTGTGCTTCTCTGTCATCGTTACAGAAACAGATAAATAAATATTTAATGTTATATAGACAACAAAATCAAGACTGACGGATTGTTGAGATTGTAGACCAATTTCCAGCAATTCCTGGGGGACCGCTCAGAATTTGGAGTTGTAACAGAGGGATCGGCTAAAACATGCTGTTACAAATCTCAAGGTTCCGACTCTCCTGTTGCAAACTGACACCTGATACTTCTACAGCTTCTACACCGGCGCCTGGGCTTTCTCAGGATGTAAGACTCGTTGCCTTCAAGTGATTCTCTAGCCCACAAATAGGGATACAATGAAGGCATAGGAATCCTGTTCAGAACATGCAATTTATGTGTGATAGTGAACACCGTTCATACACACTACATAGTATAGGATACAATTTGATAGGAAATCATAGGATATTATCAATGTATCCCGGGGGTAGACTTGGGAATTATGTTACCCAGGCAGCCCGGGGTTGAGAGGCCCCCCTCCCCCGCCGCCTAGGCCCCGGTGGAGTCCAGGGGCAATGCCCTTGGTCAGGGGGTTAGGGAGGCAAAGCCACCCGAGAAGTTTTCTATTTGTAGTACTTGGAAATTGGTGTGATATGTGGGGAAAATGGACAGTCAGGCTTGAGCTGCTACCAACCACCCTTCTCCTCACAGAAGCTGACACTACTCACGGAATGAAATGAACAAACATGAGCTAAAATAAATACTAGTATTCCAGGCATCAGGAGAAGTGGAAGTGAATTGGAACTATGATTGGTAGCAGCCGATGTCCATCATGTAGGGCTACATGCATTGCACTGAGATGGAAACCTAGTCGATCAAGCCCATCTATTTACTGAAGAAAATTTAAAGAGATAACCCGGGAGGTTTTGCTGGTGCTCATACAAAAATACTGAAAATTGATTTATACGATTTGGTCCCCTAGTGGTGAGGACAACTCCAAATTCTGAGCAGTCCCCAGAATAGCTGGAAATCTGTCTATAGTGTGTTGATGATCTGATTTGTGCTCCCGACTGAAGGTGTAGGAGCTTGATCTGACCAATGCAGCGTGATGTCAGGTGTATTCAAGTGCAGGCGAGTACCTAATCGCTTGCTACCCAGATACTATCTGTAGAGCATGCAGTAGCATGTGTCTGTTCAATGGCTTCTATGACTAATGAGTTCCTTGTGATCCTCGTATGACACATGACTGCACTCCACGAGTCAACACTAGTAGCTCAAAAGTCCATTTTTTCTCTTGAGCATGAGCTAAGAGGATGCTCTTTCTGGGCATCGCTTGAACATCTACAGAACATTCTATATCAGCTGTGACATACAAATCATTTTGGTGGTACCAGACAGAGAGGGAGATGAAGAGAAGCCAAAGAAAACCCGCGGTAACTGGGAAGAGAGCAAGCCAGTTTAACTACAGTCTCAAATGTATAATCATTGGGGACTCAGGTTGGTGGTGACTGCGGAATAGTAGCTGTGTTCATTACCATGTTGATACCAATCTCTTCCACACTCATTGCCTATCTCCTCCCTTGAGTCGCATCATTTTCACTCTCAATCCTGCTAGTTCCCTGCCTCATCTATTACGCTCTTTCATCTCTCCTTAAGCTTTGCCCTGCTCTCTCTTCTCACTTCACCCGTAAGTCCAGCTCTCCATCTCCCTCCTCTCACTCGATACAGCGAACTAACTTTTTCAGGTGTTGGTAAGACCTGCATTGTGAGAAAACTGGAAGGTATGAAGAATCCATTGCAGAGTACTCCAACGATGGGTCAGTCAGCACACATGCAACATGCCCACAGGGAATGGCAGTCCAGCAGATATTTCAGAATATTTACTGTCTCTTTCATTCTAGATGGGATATACAACAGGAGGTTGATGATAGTTGACAATGTAGTTATCGAGCTCTCCATCTGGGACACTGTAAGTTCAGCCAAAATTACTCCACGATGCGCTGATAAGATGTGATGAGTCATTTTGATTAGTTGTCCTGATGAATGAATGAATACCCACACAAGAGGCTAAATCACACACTTTCACGTCCTCAGGCAGGATCAGAGGCATTTAAATCCATCACACAGATATACTACAGAGGCGCATCTTGTGCAATACTGGTCTACGATATCACCAACAGACGAACATTTTTAAGTTTGAACAGCTGGTTAGAAGACTTGGATGAAAGATGTGATAACAGTAAAGTGATAAAAATGCTGGTGGCGAACAAAAGGTTTGTATCTGTACCTACAACGAATGCTGGGAACAGCAATATTGCCATTAAATCAGATCCTTTCAAGGTAGTAATGAAGGTCAGTAGTGCGGGAACATTGCAGTGATTGTGGCCAGGATCGCGCAGTCAGCAGAGAAGAGGGACAGAGCTTTGCTGAAGCTCACAACATGGTGTACATAGAAACATCAGCGGCTAGCGGAACCAACGTCAGGGAAGCTTTTGAGCTCACAGCCAGGCAACTTTACCACAATATAAAGATTGGAAACCTTGTGCCAAACTGCGAGGTATGAGGAACTTACTTGGCAGTTACGTGAAAGCAATATGTCAAAAGAAATATCTGTACCCCCATTTTCTTTCTGAATTTAAAGCATAATGGGATCAAGCTCGGTACGAGAACAGGCTTAGTAGGAGAGTTGGTGGCAGGACAAACTGACGCAAAACAGAGAGGATGCAACTGCTGATCCACTACTGTCCAGCTAGCAGACTGTGATATATAAGTGTTCATGTCATATATGAACAGATTTCCTAACAAGTAACTGCTTGTGTTTGCCTAGCCAGACACCCTGTGAAAGGATGCATTCATATCCAACCAACCATAGGGGTTTCAGTTTCCAATCAGCTATGTGTACTGTACTGCCTCAGTTCATAGTTTTTCAACTATAAATGCATCAGTATATCCAGTATGAATCAATTTATTGCTGGTTACGGAGAGCAAACAGTAAAGATGGTAATATATGCCTTTACTTGGCCGCCTCAGCAGCTTCCCTGGCCTTCTTATCACGTATTCCCTGCAGTTTAGCTCTCTTCCACTGTCTTCGCAATGTGATAAATGCCTCGAATTTCTTCTCATCCTCAGTAACGGCTCTAACCTCCATAGCTGGCTTCTTGTAGCTGATGGGCATGATTTCACCTCTATGTTGACGAGCCATCTTAACCTCCTCCTCCTGTTAAAATTAGAAATATCAATCAATGCGAGTATCATCTTGATAGCAAAATTAAAATAACAGTTCAATATCAAATAGCAGCTGCACTGCAGCATTCATTTTTACAGCTTAATTATTTACTAGGAGAGTGAGCTAATTTTAGCAGAGAAATAAAAAATATTACAAATAAAACTATGCATACATAATACCTTGGTATCAAATATGCCATAATTCTAATGGAAAAATATGCATGTAAGGGAAGTACTCTTCACCAGTAATGTATATCACTAGACAAACACAACTGACATCTCAGCCTGTGGATTGTTTGTATGTGAATGGTGGAGCACATTTATCATGAACTGATTAATTCTACGGTATCTTAGGTCTTTCGAGACACAACAGCAGCACACAAATTTACCCAGTTGAAATTCCAAATACTAGCGATAGGTTTCATCTGGAAACCAGAACTGACCACATCATACACTAATCAAGAATTAAATACATGATTATAATGAGAACAACAGCATAAACTCATAAATTTTTCCATTATTTAGATAAGTGCAATCGTAAGCAAAATAATTACAAAGAGTGAGCTAATGTGGTTATGTTGGAAATGTTTCGCAGCATCAAATTTTGCGAAATTAGCATTTAAAATCACGCCACAAAAATTTCCCTGTGTACAGCAGTAATCATACTTTCCATAGCAGAACAGGATGTTACTCTAGTAATCAATCAAGAAATACAAGTTATACAATACAGAATATGATGAAGCAATGTCAACTTACGGATGCATCACCCTCCTTGGGTTTGCCAGCCTTTCTGGGGAAAAGTATCAATTTGGATTTGTACTCCTTCAGTCTTTGAACATTCTGCTGGAGGCCTTCCACATTGCGGTTTTTACGGCGGTGATCAACAGATATTCCAACTGTGCGAGCCCATCTCCTGTTAATTCCTGCAGCCTACAATCAGATGAAACTATTTATAACATCTAACATAAGAGCCGAGCATGAGAATGGAAATAAGAGAAATATTGCAGATGACTGCGATAATACTAATCTGGATATCGTTTTACACAATTTCGAGAAGCCAACTGAAATGACTTTTCACTTGATTGATATCAAGTAGCAACATAACAGAGAGAAAGACCAAACTTACGGCTAGTTCATCGAGGGTGAATCCTCTACCCAAGCGTTCACGATGATTATATCTGTTGTTGGGGCATCTGACTATGGGTCTGACTGGTCCAGCTACGGGACGTGGAGCAATTTTCCTGGCTTTTTCAGCTCGCTTCGTTGCCCTCCTCTTCTTGCGCATAGGCTCATCGAAGTACGTACGTACCCATCTCTTCCAGTTCTTCCGAAGATGAACATTCGGTATCATTCCATTTCTCTTCCCAACCATCTTGGCGCTACAAGCAACACCAGAAACCCATCAGTTCCATGAGAGAAGACGAAGTTATGATATCCTATATCCGCCAATAATACGACATATCAGCAGTCATTTAATGATAAATCACACATATAACGTCGAACAATCCGTTAAAGAAAGAAATTAGAGGATGATGTAGGATGAATAGATGGCAAAATGAAGATTGTAGAACACCAATTTCATGAAATGAAGAGTTCACTCACAGCCTTGAGAGACCAGCCGTCAAAAAGACCGATGAAGGAAGCTGATGTCGTAAATTGCCAACGTGACCTTGACTGATAGCAGGAGATCATAAATAAACGCGAGGTGCCGTTGATGACTGGATTTTCCAACACGAAAATCTGAGTCTACAGGAGCGACCTCCGACTTCGTATTTAGTCGCGGACAGACTAGCAGCCGCAGTCGCACCCGCATAGTGTTGGAGATGTTAGAGGTAGACGAGAGATCTGACGGCTTTCTGATCGGACGTCTCTCGCATGCGTGCGTAGAAGACGTGAGTATATACCCAACAGCTGTACACGAGCTAGCGTGGATTCGGAAAAGCTAGAGCCAGCAAGGAGGAAGCATTCTCAGTAGTGAAACGGTTGTTTACGACTGTAGCGGAGGTCCATAACTCCGTGATAGAGTGAATGAAATAGATGTGTTTGATGTTATGAGTCTTCATAATCGAACCCTGATGTGAACAAAGCAGAGTAGATCTACAGTTGCATGTCACAAGTCGGTAAGAATACTTACTGCAATTCTATTCTATCAGTTTGGTTTCACTTTATTTCCACTCTATTTCCTGTCGTGATCGTGCTACTCACAGGTTGCATCGATACGACGCTAGTAGGTAGGTGTGCTCGGGTGATCAGCGATTCATCTCTTCATATGTCTATGTTTTTCTTTGCAGTGATGGAATCGGCTATCCAACTACCACTACGGCCTCGTGCGGAGCATGCTCCTTGGATGAGGACGTATATCAACCGTATTCCATACGCTATGATATATAAAATCGAGCAAAAACTGAACGCTGACAAGCAAGTTATCAGATCCATGGCCGCACATGTACCTAACACCAACTGGACGTAAGTAATTATGTAAATTCATACGGGAGTAAGCGCAGGCAGTGACAATGTTTATCATGTGATAATGGTAATAATACCAGATTTCATCTAGATGTCTGTATGATGGTCGTTGAAAGCAGCATTTTGAATCGATCAACGCCAACCATGTGGATATTAAGACGTACGCTTTCATCCGAACTACTACTAGTTTGAACTTATAGTAATTGTAAGTCCCATCGGATAGCAATATGTGGTACCATCTAAGGAAATAGGTCATTTCAGGGGGTAGGGAGGAGTTTAAGAAGGACCTGCTCTTTCATATATGAACAGGCTCCTGGTCTATATGAATTGGGAAAGGGGGATATATTGTGCCTCATGGAAAACTCAAGCTATTTCAACTTTTCTCTTAGTTATGAGGCATTGGATTGTGACACGTCTACCCCCTGTGATTGTGACTGTGACTTTCCTAAACTCCTCACTATGTCAGCGCATGTTGAGAGAAACGATGTCTCACCATTATCTTTCTGGGATGTAAATTAGTGCTGCAATTCTTCAAAATAATTAATCTTCAGATTAATATTCCTAATCTTGAATTAATCTTATTTTAATCTTGCCACTACGAACTAGTTCCTGAGCTATAGAGTTCACGACAGTATCATTGCTACCAGCTGCAGCAGCTGACATTGACATCCCTGTAACGTCTTCAGTGGGTCATTAGTGGTATTCAGCTGCACTGGTGTTGAGTTTGCTTAGATAAATATGCTATCGTACTTGTTCACAGATCTTTGAGGGTAAATTTTGTTGATAAGATCAATATGCTACAAACTAGCCACAGAATTAATCTTGTGGCATAAAATGAATCTTCTGGGCAATTAATCTTAGTTAATCTTAGAATAACTCGATTAAAATGCAGCACTAACATAAACTGCTCCAGTAATCCGGAAGACTTGATAGGTCCAATCACCACCTATCATGCGCCGTACAGCACGAACTTTAATCTGATTGGCTGACAGATATATGTGTCTCATAATGATAAACAAGCTAGTGACCAATGATCATCAATGATCACTGCTAGTGACTGCGTTCTCTGTGCATGCTATCAATCATTGACATCATACAATGTCACCGTTAAGGTGACATTGTAGGACGTACAATGTCACAGTACAATGTCACAGTACAATGTCACAGTACAATGTCACAGTACAATGTCACAGTACAATATATCTCATCAACTGTGACAGGGAGGCTGACATATCACAGATGCTGACAGACGCGAACCCTGCAGAGGCTTTCATACACAGACTCGGACAGCTGAACTGTACTCTTGAGAACCTGATCCGCTATATGGAGGCAGTAGGATTCTGGGCCGGCCTAGAGAACTTCTATGAACCCTGTAAGAACCTGGTCTCTCCTAGCAACAAAACTGGTCTCCTAGCAACAACACTGGTCTCCTAGCAACAACACTGGTCTCCTAGCAATGGTAGACAGTATAGTCTGCAGTTAGTGATAGCAATGTCTCCACATTGTATACCTATAAGGGGCGGATGTTGTCATATGTTCATGTTTAGTAAGTCGCTCCGCTTGAGCGAGTCTCGATGAGTGTATCATCACTTTTATTATTTTTATCATTATTTCTAGTTTTATCGTCATCAACTAATCCTCATTATAATCGTACTATTTACATGTATGTCAGATTGTTTAGCTTCTTTCAATAACTGACTGTTGGGTGGAGGTGGGGTGAGTTAGAGAAACGGGAAAGAACGGTGTGGAGGGCATGAGAGGGAAGAAATAATCATTATTCAATGAATTCAATGAAATCATGATGAAACTGATTATGATGATGACAGTTGGTCCGATAATGCTGCGGTCTATCCCGCGGGCGATGAACCTACGGCAGGGAGACGTGCTGCGACTGTGCTGTAAATCAGCTGGTATACCCGCTCCTATGTACCAGTGGTTCTACAAGAGTGCCAGTGACCCGCAGAGCAAACCAGTTCAAGGACAGAACAGTCCCAATCTCATCATCCGTGATGTCAAGTAAGCTGTTCGCATGCGGTGGAGTACTTCACCACATGACCTTGACCTATTAGATTACCCATAATATTGCTCTCGTTATTCAGTTGGTGCTCTGGCAAGTCCTTCTGCTGCAGCATTCGCAACAGCAACAACCAGATCTTCACTCATATCTGTCATGTCACTGTAGACATGATGGATCAAATGAGTAAGTCTTTTCTAAGTTTGTCTTAATCCCTTCTATCCCGCCCCCCACTCTCTCCTCCCGACCACTCCACACACACCTCCAAACCTCCCCACTATCTCCTCCCTCTCCTCCCCACTCTCTCCTCCCAACCTCCCCACTCTC
>ERZ1740065.1034-NODE-1034-length-16201-cov-9.943825_pt1 | contig 16201 bp, 12 predicted proteins | sample MGYA00581738_ERZ1740065 | MGnify/ENA primary metagenome ERZ1740065 (study PRJEB43018, sample SAMN04849749) | marine metagenome | isolation source: floating plastic debris | place: Pacific Ocean | collected 2008-09-01 | study: EMG produced TPA metagenomics...
GCATGTCAGCGCAATCCTGAAACGTCTTGGTGTGAAGAACCGAACAGAGGCCGCATTGCTACAATCCTAATAACGCGGCGCTAATGAGACCATGGACTACGCGGCGACCAAACTTGCGTATCTTTCAGATCACTTCGATGTTGTCTTCGACACGGTTGGCGCCTTGGCTCCTCGGCCGGCCCCGGCGTTACTTTCTCAAAACGGGTGTTTCCGGCCGCTGAATTTCGGATTGCGGGAGATCATGGCCGCCCTCCTGAACCCGTTGCGCTCCCGCAAGGTGCGGCTCGCCGTCAAAACCGATCGCACGGAGCACCTTGTGGATCTCATTCGGATGATCAAAGAGGGCAAGATTGAACCGCAGATTCATCAGATGCTCTCTCTTGATCATGCCCCGGCTGCACAGCTCTTGCCGCATGGCTGATTGGTCCACCGATAGAAGCAAAACGGGTCCTCAGTTCGTCGCACCCCCTCGGGCCAACCGGACGCGCTCGGAAAAGCTCAAATAAAGCCGAATTGCAGATTTAGAGCGATGAAAACGAGGGTTAAGCCACCGACCCACCCAAGACACTCTCGGATCAACCGCCGTTGGTTGATCGCCTCTGCCATAGTGCCGCCTAAATAGGCCACAATCAGATCAGATGGGAGCGCCGTCAAAGGGACAATTGCCCCGAGCGTCAAGAGCTGCAATTGAAGATTGGCGTCCGTTCCGTCCCAACTGACATCGCTCACAAAAGGGGGGAGAAACAAAGCAAAGAACAGCAACGTCTTTGGGTTGAGGACTTCCACAAGCACGCCCTGGCCCACGATGGAAAAGATTGATCGCTGTTTCAGCTTTTCCGTTTCGAACGTCTCATTTGCTTTGGAACGGGCCTCTCTGATCATGCCGATGCCCAGCCAGATCAAGTATGCAGAGCCAACGTAACTGAGCCCGTTCAGAAGCCATTCATGTCTGGAAAGAAGTGCGGCCAAACCCAAAGCCGTGGCCACAGCCAGAATGACGCCACCCAGTCCCAAACCGATTGCGGACGCCAAGCCTGCAGCCCTGCTTTGGCCCACGCTGTGCGAAAGAACATAAAGCATAGATGGCCCCGGGGTGGCGCTCAGAGCGAGGCCCGCAAGCGTCACAGAAACGATCGCATCAAGCTGTGGCATGCATTAACCCAAACTGTTGTTCAACCGATCTTCAAACGGATTGGTCACAACCAATGGCGTGCCGTTTGCGTCTTGTGATGTGTTCAGGCGATTGCCCTTGCGCAGATAGGGAAAATCACGGATCAGCATACGTTCCAGGTGATGACCGGCGACAAAAGGTTCATACTGTACTGGGCGATCAGCACTCACCAACTGTTTGAATGGCTTGATCACAGTATCGTAGTTGGTTGCCACAAAGTAAGGCAGCGAAAACCGTTCCGGCCTGAGGTTCAACACGCGGTGTGGCGTGGATCGCAGCAGTCCATTGCTCCACGCCTCGAGCATGTCGCCGATGTTCACGACAAATACGTCGGGATCGATTGGCACATCAATCCAGCTGTCTTCTTGGGTCAAAACTTGCAACCCTTTGTTGCGGGTGTGCAGCAAGGTCAGACATTCATAATCCGTGTGAGCGCCCATGTTTACGGATTTATGATCCTTCGTATGCTGTTGCCTCACATAGTGCAAAAGCCTCAGCTGAGAGATTGGTTTGCTCATGTGCTCGCTCATGGTGCCGCGTGGCAGGCCAAGATGGATCTCAAGACACGAGCTAATCAACCGACCAAGCGCCGAAATCTCGCGATAGTATTGCGCGACGGTTTCCTTGAACCCGTCCAGGTCCGGCCAAACGTTCGGACCCAGAAGGCGATTGCCTGAACGGTAGTCTACATCGTCCGCTGGCAGATCAAGCCCGAGGTCAAATGCTTCGTAACTTCGGTTTTTTTCATCGGGGTAATCCCCCTTTTCCGTGAACGGAACATAGCCCCGGTGATTTGAACTCAGACCAATGTAGTACTTTCGTTTGGTCTCGTCAGGCAGGGCAAAAAAACGAGCAGCTGCCTGATACGTTGCCTCAATGAGATCCAGATCAATCCCGTGATCGGAGATCTGAAAAAAACCAATCGTTCGCGCCGCCCATCCAATCTCATCAGCGATGTTTTGAACTTGCTTTTCGTCGCCACTTCTTAATCCCGAGACGCATATCGTCGGGATATGCGTCACACACTTTCTAACATTGTTCAAAGGTTTCGTGCCTCGCTTTTAAGTGGGGTCAACCAGTCGCAATTGTTAACTCACCACCGCTAGCGGACTAATGCTGGCCGGAAAATACAGTCGAAACGTGGTCCCTTGATCAGCGACCGAGTCGACTGTCACCGTTCCGCCGGATTGTTTCATGAAACCTAAGACTGTGGATAACCCTAGGCCAGCTCCTATACCGTCGCCCTTCGTCGTGTAGAAAGGATCAAAGACCTGCTCCAGGCGGTCCTTTGGTATTCCTTTGCCGCTGTCTTGCACACGCAGGCAGACATATCGACCCGGGATCAAATCCAACCCTCTTGATTGAATGTCTTGGATTGAAACCCGCGCATTCGCAGTGGAAATTTGAAGATTTCCGCCATTTGGCATGGCATCCTGAGCGTTCAGCAAGAGATTGAGCAAGGCTGTTTTGGCCGCATTGGCATCGACGATGACGGGCCACGTTTCATTTGCAGCTTTCAAGTTAAACTGAATGTCTGATGAAAGAATGTGCCTGCTCCATTGGCACGCGTCCTGCACCAGAGCCGAGAGATCCGTGTCCTCAGCGTTTAGGAAAGACTTCTGCGAAAACGACAGCATGCTTTGAACCAAGTGAGCGGCACAATTTGATGCCGCTTGTGCCGCAGCGAGGCACTCTTTGCCGTCTTGCTCACTGACTTCGGCCTGCAGGAGTTCAAGATTGCCAGAGATCACCGTCAGAAGGTTGTTAAAGTCATGGGCGATCCCGCCCGCCAAACGTCCAATCGATTCTAACTTCCGCGCTTCGAAAAGTCGGGATTCAAGCGCTCTTCGATTGTTCGTTTCTTCGGTCAGTTGTGCATGCGATTTCACGAGATCTTGGTAGCGCTGGTTGGAGCGGTCGGCTTCTTCAAGCAGCTCCAGTTTCGCGCTCGTCATCGCAGCAATCGTGACCAACACCTCCATTTCAGTGTCGCCGAACGCGCCTGGATTGGGATGCTCGCTGTCAATGACCCCAACCACACGGTTGCGAAAAACCATCGGCACGCAAATTTCTGAACGCGCTGGTTGGGTATCCGCAATGTAGTCTTGATCCTCCATCAGATCGTCTACGATGATGGCGCGTCGTTGCTGAGCCACGCGGCCGGTTATTCCTTCGCCGAACGGAATTCTCAGTGGATTGATGATGCTCCGTCCAAAGGGGTTTTTCTCTCCCATCGCCGCGACCTGGATAAGTTCGGTTTGGTCAGAATTGGCCTCATAGATCACGCAATCTACAAAATTGAGGCGGCCAACGACATTTTGTGCGACGTACCAAAAGAGATCGTCGGCGCTCGGAATGCTCATAACATCCACGGCAAATGCATTCAGTATTCGAAGCACCTTGGCTTCAAACGCTTCACCGTGATGTCGAGCAATAAGTGATGTTGTACCCGTCAATGCCAAGCCCCCTGCATTCGCCACCCAAACCACACTAACGACGATACATCTATAGAGATAGTAAAAAAAAACCACTCAACTTTCACGCCCCTACGCGATCAAAATGCCACACGGGGTCACTTTTGGTGTTAAGTTGCAACAGTTGGCGGACGGCGGCTTCGACCAGCTTGGATTTGAGCGGATCTTCGTGAAGTGGTCCTCCAGTCTGTTTCGGAGAACAGGTAAAACCGCTTCAAACCTGCGATGGAAGCCACACTGAAGTGTCTTGAAATCAACGCTAACTGAGGTTTTGAACGTCCGTTCGCCCAGATAGTGACCCGGAATTCTCCGCTCACGCTCTCCACAACAGGGTCGCTGCCATTGGTGCAAAAACGGGTTACATTGAACCGGGCAGACCTGGTCGAAAGAGCACTGCGATAGCGCCAATGCCCACTTCCGCGACGACTTTTTGAACGTCGAAATCTTGTAAAACCTGAGCTATGCGCAAATCCTGGCCGAACAACAGAGAAAACAGCAAACGACCGCGTAGTGCCGGTGGCTGAAAGCGCTCAGGGCGAAAAGGAAAACACTCGGCTTAGCCTTGCTGAGATATCTCACGCCCCGCCTGACCACGCAGAATCCGCGCGAGGTGGAAAGCCGCCAGATACTCTTTCAACGTCTCATCCGGCTGCGTTTGGGTATTCCCAGGCCGTCACCACTTTGCCGATGCATCGGTTTTTATCAAGCCAAGGTCGCATCGCCAACCAAGCGATTGGGCCGCGATAGGCGCGCAGGTGCAAGATTTCGACCGCGCCGAAAGAGCGCAAGAGATCAATCATTAAGTGTAGTGTGAAAATTGGCGCTCGGTATAATTGTTACGGCTTTGACGCGACAACAGCCGCAAAGCAGTATTTCGCTCAGCATAAATTATTGCAAATTCTACATAAATTAAGGCTGCAAGCGCTGTGGCGCGTATCAGACCAGCATCATTCTGCCGCGCTGTTTGGATGGAATTGACGGAAAATCACTGGCGTGACTATCAAGTATGGACCGTCAGCGTCGTTGAGGAGACATCAGTTTTATCCCCATGAAATGATGGAGTTTCTGTCGGTGAACGATTGAGTGCGGTCTGCATCTAAACGCGGTTAATTCCTGCAATCTGCAGCAACGGGGCATCTTTGTGCCGCGCTGCGGCCCTGCGATCTGTTGTCGTGGGCATCCGTTTGGGAGGTCAAAGCAATGACGAGTGAAAAGTTCGGTTCTGAAGTGACGAGTGATCAGTTTGAGGGTGATGACCCTCAAAAGACAACGTTGCGCGCGAAGGCCGTGGACCAATCGGACGCGATTGCGCTGGGCTTAGACAACTCGCAATACGGAGATGTCGATCAAGGGTTCATTCTGGATTTAGAGGGTGGCAATGATCTTATTCGTGCTTTTGGGACGGCGGGAACGCTCTCGGATGGCGGGGTCACTCTGGGTGCAGGTGTGCTGCACAATCAAGGTGGTATCATTGATCTGGGCAATGGCCAGAACCGCATCGTCGCAGAAGGCATCGCCACGGGTACAACCGACAACCAGGTCGAAGCCTATGGGTATTTGACCACGCAAACGATCGGCGGCACCGGTCGGGATGTTCTAGACGGCACAGCAGATGCCACAGGCGGGAACATTGCGACGGCCAGCGGCGTGCGCGTCGGCACCTATGAGGACAACACGGTTGCCGTCGAAGGTGGTGAGCCCTTTGGCAATGAGGCAGGCAGGGTTGATCTGGGAGACGGTGTTGGCCGTATCCTGGGCGCAGCGACAGGCACAACCACCAGTGACGGTGTTGGTACGTTTTTCAACGACGTGAATGGCGTGCTTGTGGATGTTGCGAGCAAGGTCGAGACAGGAAGCGCGGCTGACAGCATCATCGGACGCGCTGAGGCCACCGATCTCGGCGTGGGGGGTGGCAGTATTCTCACCCGAAATGCCATGTCCGCGGATGGCGTGGAACTGCGCGGCGACGTTTCTTTGGGTGGCGGGGCCGACCAGATACGCGGCATGGCGGAAGGCGTTGCAACCAATTCTTTCACGGTGGTCGAAGGCGTCGATATCGGCCTTGGAAACAACCTTAACGCGGCTCTGGGCGGCAATCCAAACCTTGTGAATGTGATCCCCGTGGTGAAATTGGGTAAGGGCGCAGATAAGATCACCGGGCAAGCGTCTTCGTCGGTCGAGGGGAATGAGGCTGGCACGGTCTCTGCGGGTATTCAGAATGTTGGAACAGTGAACGCAGGCGCAGGCGATGACATCCTGCGCGGCGCGGCCACAAGTGTCGTCATGGGTGGTCAGAATGGCATCCGGGGCGCTATCGCGGACGGGGTGCAAAACTTCGTTATCAACGAAGCGCTGCGGGTTGATCAGGATGGAACCATCAACCTGGGCGCGGGCGACAACGAGATCCTGGGCCGCGCTACGGCCCAAGGCGAGGAGTTCATCGCATTTGCAACCGGCATAGCGGGCGGTGTGCTGACTGCAAAAGGGGGTGATGATCTGCTCGATGGGCGGGCGAGCGCGTCCGGTAGAGATGAGGTCGGCTCCATCGGGGTCTATCTGGTCGATGCAGATCTTGGTGCAGGCGACAACCTGATCCGCGGGCGGGCGATGGCCGAAGGTGCGGCATCTACTGATGCGCGAGGCATCTCTGTTGGTTTGTCCGATATTGACGATGACAGCCTGCAAAATCCCCAAGACAGCAGCCGTGTGCAGGCTGGTCAGATTGGGCGTCTTGTTTTGGGCAGCGACAATGACACGCTCTCGGGTACGGCCAATGTCACCGTCGCTGCGCAGGATGGGGATGAGATTTTCTTTGTCGGCGGCAATGGCATCGTGAACGACGGCGGACTGATTAGTCAATTTGAAGAGCTGCTGAAAAGCATTGGCAAAGACCTGACCAATTTCGATGCAAGCGATGTTGAGCGTATCATTGGCGATCTTGAGACCAGCACTTTGGACACAGGAGCAGGCGATGACACGCTGATTGCGAAGGTCACGCTCAGCGTTTCTCAGGACGGCCAAGGGGCCGATGACGACCTTGAGGTCATCGGCGATGGCATAGAAAACGCGGGCTTCATGACCCTCTGCGATGGTGACGACGAGGTCAGGGTCAATGTCGATGTGACCTCAACCGTTGTGGGGGCCAAAGGGCTTGCGGACTCGCTCGATAACAGCAGTGTCGGCATCATTACGGGTCTGAACCTCGAGGTGAACCGTGAGACGGTTTTTGACCTTGGCAAGGGCAATGACCGGTTCACCAGCAACATCTCTGCAACTGCCGTTGACGATCTTGCTGCCGCTGATGGTCTCGGCAATCGCGGCACGATTTTGGCAGGAACCGGCGATGACAGCTTTGATCTCAAGGCCGAGGCTCGGTTCGTCCTGGCCAATGAAAATGATAGTGAGCAGCAGGAAGGCATCGCAGACGGTTGGGAAAACCGCTCAGATGTTTTTCTCGGCGCAGGTGATGATACGGTGAATGCTAAGGCCAGTGCCTTTGGCGAGGGCGTTCTGACCATTGCAGAAGGGCTCGAAAGTCGAGGGCTTTTCGACACGGGGTCGGGCGATGACCGTCTTGATCTCAAAGCGACCGCGACCACGGCGGCAGTATCGCCGCGAGGTCAGGCCGCATTGCCCGACAACCTGACGCAAGCGGCGGGTCTTCAGACCGAACAGATCGAAGAAGGTCGGTTTCTCACCCGTGGCGGCAACGATGCTGTGGTCGCGCGTGCCGTGGCCAAGTCAGAGGCGAAAGCAGGCAAAGATGCCAATGGTGTTCTCTATACCCCGTCGACATTCGCCTTCGGCATCAGCCAGATGACGGCCGATGCAAACAATACCGACAGCGCTGCAGGAACAGGGCTTATTCATACCGGTCGCGGTCAGGATATTTTGGATGGCACTGCGATCGCAGACGGTAAACACGATGTGGCCGCTTTCGGTTTGCTCTTTGAGAACACGAAGACAGGCGCAGGCGCTGACGCGCTCAATGGGTCTGCGAGAGCTGTCAGTGGCGATGTGGCTTTGGCCACGGGCATTGCGGTCGGTCTGGAAGATGACGTGTTCCTGAAAACCAATTCGCTGGGCGGCAGCTATGGTTTGGGGACCGAAGCCGGGAAACTGAACACCGGCAAGGGCGTCGACATTTTGACAGCCAAAGCCACGGCCAAGGGCGATCTATCAGCCACGGCACGCGGCATTGATGGAGCGAACGGCATCATCAATCTTGGCACCGGAGCCGACAAGATCACCGCAGACGCCCGGGCCAATGTCACAAACCCCAACGGTGACGTAGAGGCCATCGGCATCTATGGCGGTGTCATAAATGCCGGCGCCGGGGACGATGACATCGTGGCGCGCAGCAACACGCGGCTTGTGGGCGATGACGGCAAAAACCTCGCTGGCGGGCAGGGTTTTGGCGGCGCAGTGCAGATCAATCTTGGCAAGGGTGATGACACGATCATGGGCTTTGGCGATGCCAGTCTTGACGGCGGTGACGGCTACGACACGCTGCAGTTTGAGTTTTCGCTGGAAGAGTTTGTTAAGGGCGGCGGGGTGATCGAGGATGGCAAATTCACCTTTGCGGGCAAAGTCCTGGACACTGCCAACTTCGAAGAGTTTCAGTTCAATGTAGACATCGAAGACCGCGCGAACACGGAGGAACATCCTGATGAAGTGCAGGTGTTTGAAAGCCTGACGGACTTGGAAATGGCGTTTGACGAGCTTGTTTTTTGAACCTTGCCAGGAGCGTTTTGTTGGACTGCGAACGACTACAGTCCACTGGGGACGGGCGATAGTGATCGGATTGCGAGTCCCATTCGCAAACGGGTGAAGCCTACTGGCAGTCCATGATCCGGCGATGTTTGCGTCATTCTGAGACTGCCGCGACCAGTGCCGCTCTCGGATCAGACTTCGAGGACCGTGCTGCCCGTTGTTTGACGCGCCTCCAGCGCTTCGTGGGCCTTGGCCACATCGCTCAAGCTGAAGCGCTGTCCGATGTTTATCTTCACGTCGCCGGCCAGCACCTTCGTTGCCAGCGCCTTTGCCATGGCCTGACAATTCGCGTGATCTGCGATGTGGGTAAACAGCGTGGGGCGGGTGATCTTGAGCGAGCCTTTCTTGCCCAGAAGGCCCACATCAAAAGGTGGAACCGGGCCGGAGGCATTGCCGAAAGAGATCATCATGCCGAGCGGTTTTAGCGAGTCGAGGGATCCTTCGAACGTGTCTTTGCCGACCGCGTCCATGACCACATCGACGCCTTTGCCACTGGTCAGATCTTTGACCTGTGCCGCCCAATCTGCCGTTCGGTAGTTGATGCAATGCGCCGCACCATGATCAAGGGCGAGCTGGCATTTCTCATCCGTGCCTGCTGTTCCGATCAGGGTGATGCCTTCGGATCGCGCCCATTGACAGGCCAGAAGGCCCACCCCGCCTGCCGCAGCGTGAAAGAGGACGGTGTCACCTGCCTGCAATGGCGTGGTGCGGTTGAAGAGATACTCAACCGTCAGGCCCTTCAGCATCATCGCGGCGCCTTCTTCGAAGGAGATCCCATCGGGCAAGGGGCAGACCTGGGCGGCAGGCATCACGCGGGCCTCGGCATAGGCACCGGGCGGGTTTGAGGCATAGGCGGCGCGGTCGCCAACCTTGAGATGCGTCACGCCTTCGCCCACGGCCTCGATGACGCCGGCCGCTTCCATGCCCATCGCGTGGGGCAGCTGGAGCGGGTAGAGGCCGGTGCGCTGATAGACATCGATGAAATTCAGGCCGATGGCCCTGTGCGCGATGCGCACCTCGCCCGCGCCGGGCTCTGCCACATCCACATCAACCAACTTGAACTGCTCCGGGCCGCCATGCGCGTCAATGATTGCGGTCAATGCCATCTGAAATCCTCCTTCTTCGTGCGGCCATCCGCGAGCGATCTGCGCCACGTTCGCCGTCTATTCTGGTCTTAGCTCTGTCTGCGTTTGAGGGCAAATACCGCAGGCTCGATCCGCGCCTAGCCGATAAACTCGCAGCCCAAAGTGCGGCGGAGGGCATCGCTCAGCTCTTCCACGGTATCGGTTGAGACATACATACCGCCCGTCTGATCCGAGAGGCATTTGGCCACCGAGATGCCTTCGGGGAAGCTCATCTCATCCTGGCTTTCGAGGCCCATGCGGTCGGTATCCACCCGGAAGCCGATCACGTGCACGGTCAGGTCTGCCCCAGTCGCGGCCAGGTTGGCACCCAAGGCGCAGGGCATGCCACCGCAGGTATCATTGCCGTCCGTGACCAGCACGACGATGCCCGGGGTTGTGCGGTAGTTGAGCACATCAGCGGCCTCGCGCACGGCCTCGGTCAGCGGGGTGAGGCCGTTGGGGTCAAGCCAGGCGATGGCCTCCATCACGCGCCCGGCCGCATCGGGAACAGGCTCGAACTTGAGGTTTATGCCGTCGCAGGAATTCTCGGGCCCGGGCCCGTATGTGATCAACCCGATGCGCCGGATCGGGGCAATTTGGGGCATGGCATCGCGCAAAGCGGCGCGCGCGTCATCAATCCGTTTGGGCTCGTCAAGCTGCAGACCGAGCTCTGCCATGGAGGCCGAGCCGTCAAACACGAGCATCGCGTCGCGGGTGCAGTCCTGAGCGTATACAGGAGACACGTGAGGCAGGAGGCCGGCCAGAAGCGCAGCGCAGGTTGTGAGTGGGCGTTTCATGTGAGGAAGAGATAAATCTTTGCGCGATAGGTCAACTGACAGAGCCGTGTGGTCGACCCGCCCTGCCCCTGATTTGGCATGGGTCTATGCTGAGAGAGCCCCCAAGATGCCTGGCTGGGGCGGTGTCGGACGCGCAGCAAAGCACTGGCACCCCATGAGCCACGCAACGACATTTTGTTGCGCGACCTGTGATGATTGCGATAACACTGGATCAAAGAGCGAGAACAGGACCTGGAATGTGAACACCCACCGCAACCGGACTTTGACCCTGCGCGATGTTTCTGAGGCTTCGGGCGTCTCGGAAATGACGGTGAGCCGCGTTTTGCGCAACCGTGGAGATGTCTCGGATGCCACGCGGGAGCGGGTATTGGAGGCGGCCAAGACGCTGGGATATGTTCCAAACAAGATCGCGGGTGCTTTGGCGAGCCAGCGCGTTAATCTAGTGGCCGTGGTCATTCCCTCGATGTCGAACATGGTGTTTCCCGAGGTGATGTCGGGCATATCCGACACGCTTGATGAAACGGGTTTGCAACCGGTTGTCGGTGTCACGGGCTATAGTCGCGATAAGGAAGAGCGCGTTCTTTATGAGATGCTGTCCTGGCGGCCATCGGGCGTGATCATCGCGGGGCTTGAGCACTCGGAGGCCAGTCGCGCCATGCTGTCGGCTTCGGGCATTCCGGTGGTCGAGATCATGGACACGGACGGCACCCCGGTGGATTCGGTCGTCGGTATTTCGCACCGCCGTGCCGGGGAGAAGATGGCGCAGGCGATCCTCAAGGACGGCTATGAACATATCGCGTTTCTGGGCACCAAGATGTCCACTGACCACAGGGCGCGTAAGCGGTTTGAAGGCTTTACCGAGGTGTTGGCCAAGGCCGGCGTCGAGATTGAAGATCGCGAGTTCTATTCGGGTGGATCAGCCCTCGTCAAAGGCAGAGAGATGACCAAAGAGGTGCTGGATCGCTCCACAGATCTAGATTTCATCTATTACTCAAACGATCTGATTGGCGCGGGCGGCCTGCTGTATTTGCTGGAGCAGGGCTATGACATCCCTGGCGAGATGGGGCTTGCCGGGTTCAACGGGCTGAACCTGTTGAAAGGGCTGCCGCGGGAATTGGCGTCGATGGACAGCTGCCGCTATGAGATCGGCAAGACGGCGGCGGAGATCATTTCTCGTCGAGTGTCTTCTGACGGTGAAGGCGCGTCTGAGCGGATTATCCTGGAGCCGAAGTTGAGCTATGGGGATACACTGCGGCGGCATTGAAGCAGACGATACAGAGTGCGTTTGTCAGGCCGTGGCGTGGCGATCTGACCTGACGCGGCAGCGCTTTATCCTGATGTCTCGCTGAACATCTGAACTGCATCCTGCAATTGCGATTTCGCCAGGCCCCGGGACGGCCTGACGAACGCGCGGCGGCCCGAGGGCCTTGATTCCGCGCGGTTGGTCCGTTGACGTGAGATTCCCCATTTACAAATCACACGACTCTGCCGAAATGGCAAAAACCGCAGGGAGAGTGCTATGAGGGTTGGGTTTATCGGACTGGGCAATGTGGGCGGCAAGTTGAGCGGGTCTCTGTTGCGCAACGGCATTGATCTGGCGGTGCATGATCTGGATCCCACGCTGGTCGCGGGTTTTGTGGCCAAGGGTGCCACAGCGGGGGAAAGCCCGGCCAACCTTATGCAGACCTGTGATGCCGTGATCACCTGCCTGCCGTCGCCGGCGGCCTCGGACGCGGTGATGCAAGAGATGCTGCCCCATGTCGGCCCCGGCAAGATCTGGATGGAAATGTCGACGACGGATGAGGCCGAGGTGAAGCGCCTTGGTGGGATGGTCATCGACAAAGGCGGCGCGGCGGTGGATTGCCCGGTGTCGGGTGGATGCCATCGCGCCGATACCGGCAACATTTCGATCTTTGCGGGCTGCGATCGCGCCACGTTTGACCAGATCCTGCCGCTCCTCAAACAAATGGGACGGCGCATTTTGCATACGGGAGAGCTTGGCTCGGCCTCCGTGCTGAAGGTGGTGACGAACTTCCTGGCCACGGCGAACCTGATCACCTGTGCCGAGGCGCTGGTGACCTGCAAGGCGGCGGGGATGGATCTCAACACAGCCTATGAGGCGATTAAGATCAGCTCGGGCACCTCGTTTGTTCATGAAACGGAAAGTCAGGTTATCCTGAACGGGAGCCGCGATATCTCCTTCACGATGGATCTGGTGCGCAAGGATATCGGGCTCTTCCAAGAGGTCGCCGATCGCGCTGGCGTGCCGCTTGAGATGAACCCGCTTATGATCAAGATCTTCGAGGATGGCATCGCGCGCTACGGGGAGCGGGAGCTGTCGCCCAATATCGTTCGCCGCTTGGAAGACGCGACCGGCCTTGATGTTCGCGCGCCGGGCTTCCCGCCGGAAATGTCGGATGATGAACCCGAAGAACCAGGGTATGAGGTGATCCCTCAGGGGACAGACAGGGCGCTATAATCTGCAGCCCAAGCGAGGCGTTCTTGAGGCGGAGACATTAACCTTCTTTCCCAGTTTTAATTGACGGAAAACACCCTTCCCTCCCATATTCGCGCGGGGCGTGTGGGATTTGTGTGATGTTGTTCTTTTTAGGGCTGATGGGCCTGACCGCAGTCGGCGCGACTATGATGTTGGGCGGTGATGACGCCGAAACCGTACCTTCGGAAGATGATGATACCGAAACGCTAGAAGAGGGCGACCAGGAGATCACCGATCTCGGTGATCTTATTCCGGACGACGACGTCCCAGAAGTTGAAACACAAATTGAAACTGACCTGGACGCTGAGACCGGGCCCGAGCCAGACATAGACGTCCCAGTCCAACCAGATCCTGATACCATCGAGGAACCAGAGCCACTAGTAGATGGCTGGACCATCCAAAAAGGCGACGAAAGTGACGATCACATCGATGGCACCGACGGCAATGAATTCCTTCTGGGCTACGGTGGAGACGATGTGATCAACGGCAATGGCGGCACCGACGAGATCGAAGGCGGCGAGGGTGACGACACGCTGTCAGGCGGGGGTGGCGATGACGCGCTGGATGGCGATGACGGTGATGACCATCTCATGGGCGATGAGGGCGATGACACCCTGAGAGGACATTTCGGCGATGACCTGCTGGAGGGTGGCGACGGCGACGACAGTCTTATCGGCGGACAGGGTGATGACACGCTGGAAGGTGGGGCCGGGGATGACGCGCTGCACGGATACCATGGTGATGATGTGATGCGGGGCGGCGAAGGCGAGGACACCCTCTTTGGCAGCCTTGGCGATGACGTTTTGCTTGGGCTGTCTGAGAGCGGCGAGGATGACGGCGTGGTCGACTTCCTCAACGGGGGCGAAGGCGATGACACGATTTTGGCCGGCGCCAATGATGTCGCCAGCGGGGGTGAAGGCGCGGACACTTTCCAGTTTGGGGGCCAGTTTGAGAATTGGGACGCGGAGGACGGGCCTGCTCAGGTTATGGATTTTGAACCAGACCAAGACAATCTGGTTGTCCTCTACTCAGAAGGTGCCCCAGAGCCTGAAATCACAATCGAAGAAGATGAAGGTAAGAGCGACGTTTACCACGTCATGGCGGATGGCGAGGTGATCGCCACGGTTCATAGCGAGACGCCTGTCACCCAAGACAATATCGCCTTGGTCGGGCAAAGCGCCGCGTAGATGATCTGATCTGACACTGCGCACAAGTGGGGCGCGCCAGCCTTTCTAAAGGACAGCCAAGGCACTGCATTTCGCTTGAGAGAGCCGAGATCAGTAGCGTTTTGGCTCAAAAAGCCCCTTCCATTCTCATGGATTTCCTCCTATGTGCTGGCATCCCCACGTGAATTGGGGAGATCTCCCACAGGACCTTGCTGGACGACATCCCGGCTCGTGCCCTTCACCTCTGACCAAAAGGAGACCCCGATGTCGATCACTGCTGACGAAAAAGCACGCCTGATGAAGGAATACGCCACAAAAGACGGCGACACTGGCTCGCCCGAAGTGCAGGTGGCCATCCTGACATCTCGCATTTCCACGCTGACAGAGCACTTCAAGACCCACAAGAAGGACAACCACGGTCGTCGTGGACTTCTGAAAATGGTGGCGCAGCGCCGTAAGCTGCTTGATTACCTCAAAGGCAAGGAAGAAGCGCGCTATCAGGATCTCATCAAGCGCTTGGGCATTCGTCGCTAAGACACGAGCCCTTGACCTACAATAGCGCCCGCTCATTAGAGTGGGCGTTTTCTTTTGGGTGAGGGTTTGCTCTGGCGCGGTGCTTGAGGAACTGAGCGTGCACGCAATGCAGTATTTCCAGAGCCTGGTGGCGGGTGCGTTGGGGGCGTAGCTGAATCCGGACGCGTAGATCCCGTCCCGCGCAGAGACTAAAGGGCTCTACCCCGCGGAGCGTGCCTCCGATGACTGGCAGGAGATTGCTCAAAATTGCCGATAACGGGGCCGTCCCGGGGCGTGACAAACTTGCTCTGTTTTGCCTGACTTGAAAGTAAAAACGCCCGCTCAGTGCAGAGCGGGCGTTCTTAATTTTATGGTGCGAGACTTACATCTTTGCGCGCTCAGATTTCAGCGCGATATAGACGCAGTACATCATGCCCAAAAGCACGAGCGTGAACGGGATACCCGTCGAGACCGCAGCGCCCTGTAGCGCGGCGAGGCCGCCACCCAGAAGCAGCGCGATGGCCACGAGACCTTCCAGTGTGCACCAGAACACGCGCTGGGACACGGGCGCGTCCATCTTGCCACCCGCCGTGATCGTGTCGATCACCAGCGAACCGGAATCCGAGGATGTGACAAAGAAGATCACGATCAGGACCAGAGCGATCGGTGAAACGATTGCGTAGCCCGGCAGCTCCTTGAGGAAGCCAAAGAGAGCACCCTCAGGCTTGTAGGCGTCGATCACCGTTGCCTTCACGCCTTCTGCACCGCCGGCGTTCAGCATGTCGATGGCAGCACCGCCGAAGGTCGACATCCAGAGCGCGCATACGAGCGTCGGGGCGATGAGCGCACAGAGGATGAACTCCCGCACTGTGCGACCTTTGGAGATACGCGCAATGAACATGCCGACAAACGGCGACCATGCAATCCACCAGGCCCAGTAGAACGTCGTCCAGCCGTGGAAGTAGCTGGTGTCTTCACGCCCGAACGGGTTCGATAGCGCAGGCAGCATGACCACGTAGTCTACCATGACATTGAAGTAGCGCGTGACAGCATCCACGGCGCCTGTCACGAAGAAGACGAAGAGGAAAAGGCCCACGGCCATGATCATGTTGATCTCGGACAAACGTTTTACGCCTGCGTCCATTCCCATCAGAACGGAACCCAGCGCAATGACGGTGATGCCGATGATCAGCACGACGGTCACGGTGTCGGTGGTCGGGATGCCGAAAACTTCGTTGAGACCAAACGCCACCTGCTGCGCACCAAGGCCCAGAGATGTTGTGAGACCAAAGAGCGTGGCGAAGACGGCCAGCGTGTCAATCGCGTGACCCCACCAGCCCCAAACGCGCTCACCCAGGATCGGGTAGAACGCGGAGCGCAGTGTCATCGGCATGCCTTTATTATAGGCAAAGATCGCCAAGGTTAGACCCACAAGCGCGTATACGCACCAGCCTTCGAGACCCCAGTGGTGGATGGTACCGACGATGCCAACATACTCATTGCCCGGCTGCGTCGCGTCTATGCCCAATGGGCTCGCGTTTCCGCCTTCGGAGAAATTGTAATAGGTCGGTTCAAGCACTCCGAAAAACAGCAGGCCGATGCCGATGCCGGCGGCAAACATCATCGCGCTCCAACCGGCGAACGAGTAATCAGGCTAGGCGTCTTAGCAGCCGCTCCGCCCAGCTC
>ERZ1740065.1035-NODE-1035-length-16199-cov-13.460667_pt1 | contig 16199 bp, 19 predicted proteins | sample MGYA00581738_ERZ1740065 | MGnify/ENA primary metagenome ERZ1740065 (study PRJEB43018, sample SAMN04849749) | marine metagenome | isolation source: floating plastic debris | place: Pacific Ocean | collected 2008-09-01 | study: EMG produced TPA metagenomics...
GGGGATTTGTCATGTAAAAGCCACGAGCAAAGTGGTTCTCATTCTCACATCAAATGAAGTTAGGAGTAGAAACTGCTTGATGCTGACATTTTCTTTGTGACCTTTGACCTGTAGATTTTAACAAGGACTCCGTTCTTGCTCAATGGGGCTGGGAATTTTTATAGGAAACTGCGTCCCTCCTTTGCTTCTCCAGTGCTGATCACATCCCAACTCGAATGTTTGTGTGCTTGCATCATATAACTTTCATGATTGAATGTGTATATTATATATGTATTACATGTGTACATTCGTGTTGTACAACCATTTATATTCACCAAAGTCACGTAAGCTATCTAGTTCCCTGACTGCCCGCTGACCTAATCTCATTTGCGCAACACTCACCTTGCCATTACCTCGTCTACAAGAGGCTGTAAGAAACATCGGATCAGCCTTTTATTCATAATCATATTGCATAATTCATAGCTGAGTTGGTCAGAGAGCAACATAACACAACGCAATCGATGCCTGTAGAAAACCAATTGCGTTACGGCTCAAAGTAAACCATTTGAACTGACATCAGCCGAAGTTTGTTGCTGGCAAAAGAAGCCCGGTTGTTCAGATTCTGTAGAGCTATAAACAGATTAAGAAGCTAATGAGGTCATAGCTAGTAGTTGTAATTTGGAAATTTATTTTTGTCTACATTTCCCGCAGATGATGAGTACAAACCAGTATTAGCATAGTCTGTGGGTGGCGAACTCTGCTTACTAGTTTTACCTGCGTGATATGGTCCGTGTTTGTGCACAGACACTGTTGAGCAAGTAAACGCAGGTGCTTGTCACTTTCTGTCTGGTTGCTACCTTGGAGTAGGTCATACTATCAGTGAGCCGGGTAACATTGATGGCATGTGATCTCTCTCTCTCTCTCTCCCTCTTTGCTCCCTTCCACCCTTCATCCTTCTATCAAACACATTTCTCTCTTCACTGCATCCCTCACCCACCAGCCTGTCTGCTTTGTTACCCTCTTCCTCGCCCCCTTCTTCCTCTCATCCTCTCTCCCTTGCTTCTCCTGGCCTCTGTCCCTCTGCTTCTTTCTATTGTCCTCCCTCCCTCTCTATCGCCCTCTCTCCCTTCCTATCTTTCTATCATCCTCCCTCCCTCTCTCATCCTCTCTCTGCAGCCTACACATCTTAGCCAGGCCATGGCATGATCTGACACTAATAAATGTAGACCCATGAGAAAACTTTCCTTTGATTGTCATCCAATCAGCATCGCTTTGAGTGTGCAAGTTCTCAGAATTGAATAATGGAGATGGACGTTAATGATGCAAAAGCCCCTCACTGTACGCCGATGGGGAATTTTCTAACGCGTTATAAAACGTGCAGCATGAAATGAGTGCAAGCGTTGGTACAGTTGTCAAGTCAATTCGACGTTGTGCTTGGTACTGGGCTTCCACTGATTTCTGGTGGCCTGATTGCCGTGAAAAAACGACCATGGAGAAAAAAACAACATCTGAGAGAGAACAAAGAGCGTAACTCAATGGCTTGTTATCGTGAATTACAATCATAGTGCGAATTACAAAGAAAACGCTAACAAAGGCCACTCAGACTCAGATCAAGGGGTCGCTGGAGCGCAGTCGCGTATCCAGTCGTAATTGGAATTTTCTTTGTACTGGTACAATTAGCAAGAGGCAGATCTTTGTTAGCGGTTTATCGATCCGGAGGGTTTGCTGTAGGTGTTTACTGCAATGGTACCTCCATCAATGGATTCTCGCACCACGATTGAATTAGCGTAAAACTTTTCGCCATTAAAAATCTTTTTATTTGGTGCCAAATACAAAAATAATATCAGATTTAAGATTGGAGGCGACAGCGGTAAGGTCAAGGGTCAATGCAGATCATGCATTACATCTGCATAATAATTATAATATCAAAAACACCCAACGGCACTGCATTAAAACATAGAATGGCTCCATCACAATGTGGAAAACAGCTCTTTTGGTCCAATCGATCTAAAATGGTGAGCAGCAAAATCTGAAACGGTAAAAGTAAACAAACCGAGCCTCGTTTGATTGGAAGATCCAAAAGTGTACACAGGACAGAGCCGGTGTAGCTGACGTCTACAAGTTGATCAAAGAGACGGCGAACGGACGGATTCGATCAGGAACGATTGGTCATCTGCGGTAAAAGACCGCCGTGAGAGATGGCAGCTTTGTGAGCAATAAAAAAGAGGTAAAAATAGACAGTCGTCGGGGTAGCCTATTTGCTGTGGGCCGGTCACGCGGAGAGCCTAAATGCCACGGAGTCACATGGTGGAGCCGATTTGTGGCAGTTTGGTCCTGGTGTTAAATGTCACGTCTTCAGTGATGGGAGCGATTTGCCGAGACTTGGCGCTGCCCTGCATCTTGTTGAGGGTGCCGCGTGTGGCAGATGTACGCTTGACCACTGCGCTTTCGTCTCCGATAGCCTTAGGCATCCTGCGACGGAGCCAAGCATGCCGCAGAGCCTGAGAGGGCGTCATACGCGACAACGGGTCCCACTCTAGACACCGTCGCATGAAATCGAGGAACAGAGGGTCGTCACAGCCTTTGAGAGCGGTAACGAGATCTTTGGAGCCCGGCGGGCCTCTCACCTTGCCCCTCCTCGATCTGCCGCCTACATAGAATCACGGACATGAATTATTACCAATGGCAAATATTGACATACGAGAAGATGAGCCATAAACATCGCCTGGCAGCCGTCGATGTCCGATAACGCGTGTGAAAGTGCTATTGAAAGCTAGCCGAGGCGGCAGCGATTGCAGGCAGTGGCAGCATTCACAATTCATGGTGCCCATTACTGCTGTTTTACACTTGGCCATTAAGACTTTCAGCATCATTTGTTGCAGGAGATTAAAATATTTGAACAGGAGCGTTAATTCAGCATTAACCAACTTAAAAATGTTTGCCGCTCGTCTGAAGTGAGCATAAATCAATTTTATAGACGAACCTTGCAGCACGGTGGAGCCATCGGCCATAGTTGCTGCCGTGCAGTACCTGGGGTAGCCCTTGGAACTGATGAAGTTTCTTGCCCGTTTTGATTGGTCGAGGAGTTTCTGAGGTGGCATTCCGAGTAACTCGATGATCGTGGCTAGCTGATCACCCTCATCCTCGCCAGGGAACAGTGGGTACCCTGTGAGCAGCTCGGCCAGTATGCAACCCAGACTCCACATGTCTATGGGCATGCCGTACTTCGCACCGAGGATGACCTCAGGTGCTCTGTAGAAACGCGACTGTATGTACGTGTAAATGCGCTGGTGCTCGTAACAGCTGGAGCCAAAGTCTATCACTTTGATTCCGCTGCGACCCTGCTGCTTCAACAGAATGTTCTCTGGCTTCAAGTCACAGTGTATGATCTTGTTCTTGAATAATGAGTCCAAACACTGGAGGATTGAGTGGGCGAATTTTCGTACCAGCTGCAGGCTGAACCCCTGGAACTTGTTCTTCTTGATGAGCTCATACAAGTTCATGGACAGCAGTTCGAAAGTGATGCAAATGTGATTACGGAACGTGAAGCTTTCGAACATGTGGATTATGTTCATCGTGTTTTCTCTGTCCTGCTTCCTCAGGTGCTCCAGTATCCTTATCTCTTCCTGCGCTTGTCGATGAAATCGTTTCTCGTTGCGTACCATCTTCAATGCCACATGCTGTTGCAGCTTGTGGTCATAAGCCTTCACAACTTGGCCAAAGCTGCCTTTCCCTATAACTTTTAATACTTCAAAGCGGTATGATATATGGTCGTGAGGTGTGTGAAGATACGAGCCGTTTTCGTCGTCGTATCCGTTATTGTTAGCACCACCAAGAATGCCTTGTCTCTTTTTTGCATTCGGACCGACAAAGTAGACCTGAGGATAGTTGAACACCTCGTGGTGCTCAAAAGACGATAGCTTATTCATATAATTTTTCATGGCAGTCTCAGGCGTCATGGATAGTTTCTTGGCACTGGTACTTCGAAGGCCAGCGCTACCGATGCCCGACTCTATCCTCGAGATAAGTGGCGTCGTAGCTTGAGTCGTTGCAGGTAGCATAGGGGCGTTGCCAGGAGCGTTGGATGAGTCGTCAAACAAAGGCTGTACTTTTACACCATGGCCCGTGGTAAGTCCCATATTTCCACCTGAGATCTGCTTAGCCAGTGGAGGCAGGTGATGGCTGTTGGTCGAATTCATATCAACGTTTATATGATCTATACCCGATTTCACAGGTAGAGGAAGCTTGACTTTGGTTGTCATTTCACAAGATTGTCATCAGCAAAAGGTCATTCGTAAGGTTTCTTCTTTATGTTAAGTACTAACCTGTCATGAGGAGAAGCAAGTCTTGGTGGCTCACGATATGACAGCTTCCATCTTCTGTCAAGGCGTCACCCGTACGCTATACGGTTTCCAGTTGAAACCAAGCACAAAGAACTCGTTGGTCACGTGGCCCAAATCATCCAATACAGTAACTGCTATTTTAGTTGCTATGTGACGACATACGTTTCCGTTTTATCGATCTTCAGCACCGGGAGAAGAGAACTCCAACAAAAGTTTTGGCACGATAGTCGGCGTCGAGAGTGTACCAATGATGATAGTAAATACCTGTAAGAGATGCAGAATCATCTTCCGAATATTGTATACTCCGTACGTGGCCTCTATCTTGTGATGAAGTACGGAGTGCAAATAGTGATAAATTCACAGCTGAAATGTGTGCATTTTTAATGTATTCTCTAAGAGCAGATGGGCACAGTAATATGTATGGGTCTCAACAAGGGCTGACTGCCTATCCAATAGTAGCTTGGTTGAGCTGAAAGCTTGATCTGAACAAATTAAGTGTGTACTCCTACTGATAAATCTTACAGAATTGAATGCCTGGAGACGGAATAAGCGTTCTCTTATTATGATAACAGTCCGTGCCCCTGCTCTATAATTGTTACAATTTGTACAGGTAGAAATGTGGAAAATCACAACAATAACTTGACAGCATAAAATATCGGCACGTTGTCACTGATTATGATGGGGTTGACCATCAAGAGAAATATGAGTAACAGTGGTGTCGGTGATAGCAGTGATAATAATGGTGATGGAGGGTGGCGGTGGTGGAGATGGAGGGTGAGGGTGGTGGAGACGGAGGGTGATGGTGAAGGTGATGGAGGGTGAGGGTGGTGGTTATGGAGAGTGGGGGTGGTAGTGATGTAGAGTGGGGGTTGGAGTGGTGGAGTGGTAGGTAGTGGTGGCGACAAGGGAGATGGTGACAATGGTAACAGTGGTGAATGTAATGATGGTAGTAGTAAGTTTGGTGATGGTGGTGGTGGCAGTAATGGCAGCAGTATGGCGGTGGCAGCAACAGTAATGATACCTCGCACCCTTCATGGTTGATTGCCATCAATGATATTTAATCATTTGGTTATGACCTACCTATGACTATAAAATAACATGCTGATGATAGAGTAGGAGTATGAAAGTGCTAGCTACCATTCTATCACGCAATCTGGTGGCAGTAGTCATTCCTCTTGTGTCCACTTCTCGTTTGTGCCGCTTACCTGGCATCACTCCATCTAGATTCCACATGTATTCATAGAATGACTACTCCGAATTAGCACATAGTTCACTGTTGATGTTGACACATTTTGAACAACATATTAACTTTGAATTGTAATATATGTTCATGTTCACTGCATACATGCATCAGAATTGAAAAGGCACTAGAGCATTTTGTTTGGGGTCATTTTCTTGCATTTTCCAGGCATGCTCTTTCATGTAAACGACATTTTCACCTCACCATGTAGCCTATCAGAACTGATGCATTTTCAATAATTTTTATGTGAATTTCAACTCCAGAAACAAATGAATTAAATCACAGTAATATTTCATAGGTTTTCATGGATCGGAGAGTTATCTCCTCGCGCGCGAATACAGTGATTCAGTCAAAGATCGATCCAGTGTATCGCTTACTCACGTTGCCTTCGATCACAATGGAGCGATAAAAAGAAAATGCGGGAGGAAATATTGACCAATCAGACGAAGCGGCAGGAACCGCTTGGTTGGATACATTGCACATGGACGCGAGTGTGGGAGTAACACGCGCGATAAAACATTCCTTCTCTGATACGAGTTACAAGACCATCTATTCATACTCGCATATACTTTATTCATCTATCACATGTGCTATTTCTTCGCTCTCCGTGCTTGATGAGATTGATTTAGTTAGGTCAGTTGCTGACCCAGGACATCACAACCAGTGAAACTGAGCTCGCCTTTCCCCATAACGTGGAATTGCTTGTATCAGGTACGTACCTTTTTGTTTCAGCAATCCCCCAATTTATCATTAGGCGGTATTAGCATGTGGTAGGATGTCTCTGCTACTATGTTATTCCACGAAATTGGGTAATTTATCCTCCAATGACCTCTGAATCGGTGTGCTGCTTCTCTATGAGTTGTTTTTACAACAACAGCCATTGAACTTGATCCTGCGTGGGCATATGTGTGAATGTTATCAGTTACAACGACGAAACTAATGAGTTTTCAGTGCAAAATTTTGGCGAGCACAAGTTCAGCATGCTGCGAACTCAATCTTCTGGTCCACAAAAGTGTTGTGAGCCTTGTGGACTTTGTTGTTTGTCCACGTTTTACTTACAGCCATTTTGCTTTGTGACGTATTCAATGATTTTACAGCTGGGCTACAACTTATTGAAAGTTTGAGCACAAACTTCACAGTGAATAGCTGTTGAACAGTCACTCAAACTTAGAGAGCATGTCGCATGCCAAGAGGGGCAGCATACCACGGCAGAGTGCACGCGCACCTGCCAGCTCTGACATATTCCCAGACGGCATGATAGTCAGTCAGATGGCTCTGCCTCCTCAAAAGGCAGCTAATGGTGCTCTCAAGAAATCTACTCCTCCTTCCGAACCTCGAGTCAAATCCACTAGCAATGGCAAGAACAGTGACACAGACGAATTGGAAGCTCTCGTGAAAGAGAAGGAAAAATTAATCAAGGAGAAGGATAAAGACATAAAAGAAAGAACTAATTTGATACGAAGCAAAGATCAAGAGATCAAATTGTTGTTGGTAAGCTCTGCTTCGCTCCACCACCGTGCTTGCTGGTGCAGTATTGGCCTCTAGGGAAACAATACCATCCACCTAACGCCGATAGAGGAATAGAGGAGTGGAGATTCGTTACTGTAATTGCCAGCACTCAACAATCACAACCAGCTATCTCACCACTCGCCTGACACGGGTCATGATACCTAGGCTGATAATAATAGAAGTAAATTGTAGTGACCAGATGCAAAATGTTAAAAAAATACATGTCCGTGCTGTGTTAACTACCAGCGTGATTAGATAACAAGGCTCTACACCGAGGCATTGAAGTGTAAGAATCGACGGTAGGCTGGGAGTGTTCGTGTCAGCGCCTTTATTTACAGTAAATCTGTGATTAAAGCTACTGTACACAGTAACAAGTACTAAAGAGTCTGGTGTTGTTCTAGGGCAAGTCGAATGATCTAAACGCCCTGATAGAGGAGTTGAGGCAGAAATGCCAGTCTTTGGCGGAGTCGGTGTCCGGGAAAGACCAGGAGATCCTCAAACTGCAGTCAGAGCTAGATCTAAAGGTACGAGGCCGCCTACTCCACAGTGAACCGACTCACTGGGTCGTAGGTGACTACTTGTAGGGCTAAAATACGGGAGATTCAGGCTTTTCTTAACTTTGAGAAGCCACAACTGATAGCCCCTACAGCTAAGATGTCACCATATTTGAGCTCAGCTCAGCAGCGTCCGACCAATAAACAGCAGGATAACATTAGGAACCCAATGGTAACAGGTTTAGCCCTCAGTTTTTGCAGCAGAAATATTGGATGGTTCTTGTAAATACTGGAGATTTGTCATCTATTGGGTGTCACTGCTCTGCTGTTTCTAACTTACAACGGTTTGGTGAGATCGTACCTGTTGCAGGTACTAATGAATGCTATAAATAGTGTGAATACTTGTCGACTTCTACAATACTGCCAGTGGTACAGACTGATATGAATTGACGAATGATTCTTTGGCCCCACAATTGGCGATTTTACTTGGCTGCCCATTAACAAGCTCAGTCAATAGCAGTGAACGACAGCACAGATTGGCTCTAATAACGGTCTTTGATCTCTTATTGTACTGCAAGGATATTGCTGTATTGAAGTTAATATTGATGATAGTTGTGTGTGACAGGTCGGCCTCGTGTGTACACCCTTTTGTCCGCAGTTTGACGTCTGCCGGCTGGCACACATCGCAAAAAGTCAGCCGATTATCCTCCTATCTCTCGACAACTTATAGAAAAACGAAACGGATTACAAGAAATTATACGAAGAGGAAATGATGTTGCACAGCTCTACGAAGGAGAGCCTAACGCAGCAGACTAACGCCCTCAATCTCAAGGAGCGTCTGCTGCAGGAGACCTTGACCGAACACAAGAGCCATGTTATGAGTCTAAACGATGAGGTAAATACGCGACGAGCCGAGTACACAAATGGGCCTGATCGGCTGGTCATGCCCTCTGGGAATAGAGTTTAACAAACTGATTTTGACTCGCGTACAATGCTTACGGATTGATTCATTTTTTATCATTAAGCCTGCTCTATTGACGGTCAGTGAAATTCAGGTCATTGTATTCAATGAATGACCGTTTGCAAACCTGAGTACTGCATGCCACTACTCTCCCCTATGCTGAAAGGAGTGTCTGATACATTTTACTCTCCCAGCGGTAAAATGAATTCAAGATACTGTCAACTTTGTTCACTACCCTGACTATGTGGCTGATTATCCTGATTGGTGGTTATAATTATTATTGGTATTGCGTTATTATGTAATTATCTGATTTTGATTACGACTAATTGATTGATCCCTGAGTTTTATTGCTGCATTGATTCTGATGAGATGTACTTGAGCAAGGCCGTTATGCCTCTCATCGTACTAACAGTTTCTCCGTCTCTCAAGTGGGAACAGAAGATGGCAGCAGTTGTCAAGGAGAAGGAAGAAATGGTGAAAGACCGAGAGGAAAAAATCCAGCGTCTAAAGAAGCAGATAGCGGAGGCGTTTACAGGGAACTCGGCGTGAGTTTTACACTGTCACCTGTAGCCACCTGCTGGTGTCGTCACTGACGGCTACCTGATGCTTTAGTGAGAGGCAGCAGCAGATCGACGAGCTGACGAAAGAATTAAACAAGGTACACGGAGAGTGTGATTCTTTACGACAAAGACTAAGAAGTACTGAAGCTAGTAAAACTGTAAGTGAATCGCGGCTTGTCATGAGGCGTGAGTGACACTTCACCTTGACCTGCAGCTCAACGAGTCAACATTCTGATTTGTCAGGTATCAATCTAGTAAGTCATGTGATTTGGTATCCGCTGCCAGGACCGTTTGTCTATAGTTTGTCTGCTGCCACCGCTGCACTGATCAGCTGACTGCTATCATATGCGCGCCCAATCAAATCAGCCCCGCCCTCCTCCTAGCTCCGCCCTCCTCCTAGCTCCGCCCTCCCACCAGCTCCACTCTCCCACCAGCCCCAACCTCTTACAATCTCCGCTTTCTTACCAGCTCCACCCTCCTACCAGCTCCACCCTCCTACTAGCTCCACCCTCTTACCAGTTATGCCTCCCTACCATCACTGCTAATCAATCTGCCTTGCCGTGGTACACAAATCAGCAACCTCGCATCTTCATCAGACTTCCAGTGCTTCACCTTTGATTTTTGATCTTTGATTGCGATCCGTAAGCCTTCCTTGTCTGTCGTAACACTAAATACTCTCTGGTGGGAGTTGTCTACACCTACTAGAGTATGATTCTCGCCACTGAGAGTGAGGGAGCTTTGCATCATCTTTGTTTTCTAGACTTTTCTACGTCTGGGTTTCCTTGTGGATTGTTTTAATTTTCTAATATTGTGCTGTTCAATATCTCGTGTTTACCTACAGGCACCTATGACAGACGTTGCTCCGTCTGTGAACAGCGGCTGCCAGAGCTGCAAGAATTTGAAAGCTCACTTGGAGAAGAAAGATCAGTATATCAAAGATCGTGACCGCAAGATAGATGAACTGACTTTACTCTGCGATCGGTTTGAAAAGCAGCTCAAGGAACAGGACGAAGTCATACAACAATGGAAGGATGCTAAAGGAAGAATGCTGATTTTTGAGAAATGAGGCCTTCTTGTCATTCACATGGGAATCATGTTAGACTGTTCATTATTTATGACTGTTTATTGCCAACGGTTTTACACGCTCACATCATCATTGTACACCTTTTGTATTCACTCATGTTCAGGAAAGCACTCAATCAATTGCTGGAATTCTTGCATGAAAACTCAATCACGAGACTTGAAGATAATTGAATTTTACTGATAAATGAAGATTCTGCCAGCATTAAAACCCTAGGAAGTCGGAGCATCTGTATAAAGCCTTCTGTTGGCTATGAATCCGTATGAGCTAGCTCGTGAGCCGTATGTAGCAAGAAATATAACCTATATTTGGAGTTGTCTTCTCAAGCGATACAGCCGATTATTCCCGACCTTGACCCCTACGCAATATCCTTAGTTACATATAGCTACAACAGTCGTCTCTCCGACGTACGTCCGAGTCAACTTCATACCAGGACGATGGCGTTGACCACGAAGAAAGTCGAGCATGGTAGAAGAAAAGGAACTGAGAAACGTAAGAATTACCATACACACCAATTCACCATTCATTTTGGTATATGATTTGGTAATACAACTCAATCTGTCTACACGACAGGGGTACAACATACAGCTGAGCAGCTCAAAAACGTGTTTCATGGCATTATCAGTATCTTTCGCATCATTTGCAGCTTCAAGCGCTCCGCAGCTAAACATTCAAATGCCAGATGCATCGTCCTTGAAGGACATGCTGGTAATATCTGGGAAAGAATGGGACAGGATAAATCAGCAGCTCTACAGACGACAACTAGAACAAGAGAAAATCAAAGCTATCAGGGAGGAGAAGGAGGCTAGGAAAGCACTGTCAAAGGAGATGGTCAAAGACTGGCCTAATACACTTGAGGTATCAGTGATATGAACCCTTATTAGCATCATTGGGCCAATTCGACATAATATTCCGTAATACTGGTCGTCTGCATGACTCTCCAGGTTGACGTTAATTTTTCCTATTTGCAGGGAAACCGCAGGAGAAAATTGGAAGCGAGAGCCATTAGAGAGGCAAAGAAGGAGGAGGAGAGAAAGCAGCTGGATATTGAGGAGGCCAAATATCAGGCTCAGAAAAGGAAAGAGGCAATTGAGAAAGCTAAAACTCTACAATACTACCAGACAGACCGTGTCAAGAATTTCCATGTAAGAAGAGATTGAGGGGGAGAGAGGGGAAGAAGGGAGAGGGGGAGGATAGGAGAGAGGGACAGAGAGGAGGAGCGGGGAGAGAGTCAAATTCCATGTGTTCCTATTTGGTATAGTTGATATTGAAGTTGTAAGTACATTACCAAATGTAATTTCTGAACACAGAGTGGGCTAATGCTGACTGAGGTACTCAAGGAGAGGGATGCACAGGTTGAATTCAATGAATTGAAAAAGGTTGCTCTCGCTGGTCAAGATCGAGCCTACTTGGAGCTCGCTCAGAGAGAGTTGGAAGACTCTATTAGGAAGGATCAGGAGAGCGCGTTAACAAGAATAGGTGCTGCGAGGAACAATGCTGAGTTCCTGAAAGCGCAGTAAGTATCCATGTACATGACGAGATCAGGCTATACATTTGTATCACAGCATCTAAATAAACGTTTTAAATTTTCCAGAGTCATGGATCATTTGAAACAGAAGGTCAAGGACCATGAACTGGACAAACGAGAAGGCGAGGAGTTGAAGAGATTGGCAATACAGCATGAAATCGAGAAGAAGAAACTGGAACAAATCAGAATGGAAGAAAAGATCCAGCTAGGTATAGTGCTTGGAAATATTAGTACTAAGCCAATAACATGATACAAATATTCACAATAATAATAGTAATAATAATAGTAATAATAATAATAATGATAATAATAATATAATTTATCATTTACTTAAACATATATTGCAATGGTGTGATTAGGTGAAGACAACAAGAAACAGATTTCTGACAGAGTCAAGCTGCTAGAGATCGAGCAGCAGCAGGAAGAGGCAGAGAACGACGAGTGCAGAATCTTTGCTGCTGCTAAAAGGAAAATGGTGAAACTCAGGATGGAAAAAGAAAAGCAACTTCACAAGTAAGATTTTGTTACATCATGCAATAGAAGAGGAGGGAAATAAATGATCTCAATTTTGGTAACTGTATCACAGTGAGAAGCAGGAGAACCTGGAGCGAATACGCGGCAAACTGGCTGCTCAGGTCAAGATGAAGGTGGACGACGAAGACGAGAGGATAAGGCGCGCTGTGGAGGAGGCAGAGGCTAGGCAGGCTAAGGAAGATGCCGAGAGGACAGAGAGAGCCAGAAGGATGATGCAGGAGGCTAGCGATCATAGAATAACCATGGTTCGTACCATTGCCTCACTGAATAATGGTGTGGAGGTATTCACAGGAAACTGTCATAACTCTCCACTGACCAAAATAGATCAAAGACGCCGAAATCCAAGCAGCAAAAGAACGGAAAGCTGAGTTGGAAAGAATCGCTGTTCAAAAGGAGGCAGATGAAATCTTCCAACGGAATGAAAAGGAGAAAGAAGTTAGGCGGCGGAAGAATGCAGAAGGGGTGTCCGTCTTCAGAGTTCAGCAAGCCGTACGTAGATCAAAGCCTAAATTGGAAATAGCCGTCTGTATGATGTGAACTTCAATCAGTGTAAACTCAATGCTATACCAGGATGAGAGGTACCAGAAAGAGAAGGAGGCGAGGCAGAAGGCACTCGCACAAGATGCCAAGAATGTCGAGTTGCTCGCGCTTGAAGAGCAACAATTCCAGGAGTACGCTCAGAAGGTGATAGATCACTGTGAGAAAGGCGGTAGGAATACGATTCCGCTACGACGAGCCGCGCAGGTCGGCATCGGCGGGGGTCAAGGACCAGTGTATGACGGTAAGCCCGTAATATACTCATGAATGCAACAATAAAAAATTGAGAATTTCTGTATTTTCATCCTACTGTCGTGTATTAAACAGGTAAGGGAGGAATAAGGCCCAGCTACATGGCTAAGGATGTCAGAGGCACACAACTACCAGTGTGGAAAAATGGCCAGACTGAAGAGACCAAGCTGAACGTGCATGGAGAGGTGCCGACCAATAAACGACTAGGATTCATCTGGTAGATCTGTACATATCAGGATGACTGGAATATCGTCCATGAATTTTAGACAATTGATACAAAGATCAAACTGATTGTTTCTGTGTCTAAAAAAGAATACTTGCGCTCGCCGAGAGACGCAACGTTTAACTTTGCATAGGATTTATTTATCCATTTCATTGTTTGAAATAATACAGTCAAGAACTGATGAGAATACTATGTGTTGATATGTACAAGGAGGTAACATAGACATATGAATCTTCTCTCACTTGGCTCAAGTTTTCTGGCTGGTATCTCGAGATCTGTAGTTGATACCCTGAGATCGTAAGTCCCTGATAGTGGAATTGCTGAGTCGGCCTGTGACAGACAGGGCGTACACTCCCGGCACGCAGCGGCCTACAGATACAACCATCGCTAATCATATATGATATAATTCGAAAAAGTGTTGAAAAACTGCTGGAAAATGTTATAAGAATAGAGTAGCCCATTCAAGCGGGTATAGGTGGCAAGTTTTGGCCATGTTTCAGATAAACCTCAGACCGCAAACAGAACTGAAAATGACAGCAGAGAATCTCTGCACAAACACTTCCTGTCAGCAGTAGCTGAGTGAAGAGTTTGTGACAGTGTCACATAGGCATGGATCGACTCATTAGGTGACTCAGTCCTTTACTGATCATACTGTAGACTAGGCAACAGGTAATAGCTACATCACAATAGCATTGGCCAAAACTCCTACTGAGAAATTTTATCGGAAGAAACTTTTTGTCACAGAAATGATGGCAGGTCTATGTATAGCAGTGGAAAGTTGTACATGTTGCAAAGACCCCATTCGTTGTGGTTTAAGATGCAGGACTGCACTGTGAGAAGTTTTTTTAGGGCAACAGTCCTGAATAGAAATGACATAATTATGACGATAACATCATGGTCATCACTACAGAAAGGAGGTTTAGCAAGCTACGTAAAACCTTAAGCGAACGACAATTTGATCACGCGATCACACATCGATGTAGCATACGGCAAAAATCTAAGTGAGAAGAACTGCTTTCACGCACGCTCATACGGCACATCAGAAGTGAAATAAAATCAACTTCATTCGTTTCACAAGTAATGTTTTGTATATTTCTGTGACATTAAAGACGAAAATTGGTGGTCAAATTCAGTGTTCGAAAAATCAACCAAAGTTTGCCGAGTAGCTAAACATCTGACATTACGTAATGTCAGATGTTTAGCTACTTGGCAAACTTTGGTGAGTAATTTGACGTAGGTGTAGCTACTACGTGTCTTTGCTAAACCTCCCCAGTGTATTCATCGTGTCCTTGCCGTGTCATTGGTTGACCTCTAGCCAATGATAGTAGACTTACTGCATCTGAGGTTTTTTACTAACAATGTTGGAATTAGCCTTTGTTGTCCATCAATCTAGTTTAAAAACTATCGATTGCATTTATTTCTATTTCCCTTTTGATTGGCCTTTGATTGACCTTTGACCATTTTTATCCTATTTGGTCTATATCAAGCTCAAATCTAAGTGTCTATGGAGTATGTCATAATCATAACTCACTGATCCTCTGCCACTTTGCCACCCAGCTGTCATCCGGACTCAGCATGGCCGTCAGCCTACAATATAAGTCATGCTTGTAGTGAAACTGCTGGGGCAGTTAGGTACTGATCCCTTGTCATCAGGTATTGTTAGTATTGACAAGTAATACCCAGTACAATAAGGCTCTAAGGTAAGCCTAACTACTGTTTGTACTGCGGACCTTTCACAGTCAGATCTAATGGCGTGAATTGCAGTACACGCCTACGTACTACCCATGTTTCAAAGACAATATAATGCTATCTAAGTTTCATCACAAGTTAGGCATTAGATATCAGCAATGTAATGTTTTACTATATTGGGGCAAGGAATTAGTACTATTACACATGATGTCCAAACGCAGTTAAGAAAATTAGTATAACATTACCAACCCATCGAAATTTTGACTGGTGCATTGCTCGACTCGATCTCTGTTGCCTTTCATCTGGAGATATTTGTCGCAGTTATCACATCCATCGAGCTCAAACTGATCCTGGTTCTGTGGGACAAATTCAAAAGTGGACATGTGGCCATGTGGACACAAAAAGTGGCGAGAGAACAGCTATAGCGTTGAGTAAGCCTTTACCTTGACCAAGGAGCAAAGAAGGCAGGCTCTCAGTCGTCTCAGATCTTTCGGGATAGTCTCAAGGGCCATTCTCGCCCGTGATGACAGAAATAAGACGAAGAAACTATGGATTCTTAAGACTATAAGATAAGAGAAGAGAACCTAAGCACAATCGGTACTGGTGATGTCAGTTACTCCTGAAGACTAACTGAAAATGAGTTGCAGGCAAAACTTGGTTGAAAGAAGCGGAGGGTGACAGAGCGGAAACCGCAATTTCATGTGTTATTATAAAGTACCGGTGGGTTGTATGAGTTTATATATGTAAGATAAATTTTATGTAGTCAATCCACAGCAGAAGTAAGGCTTGATAAAGATCTAAAAGCCAAAGGAATTAATTCTCTCATTATAAATGTGCTGTTATATTAAACGTAATACCGTTATTACATACGCACAATGTCAAATCCATCGTAGATTTCTTTCTTTTCCCTGTGATTTGGTTAGTGGTGTTCAATTCATCATATCCTCTTAACATGACGGAGGCAGCAGCAGCAACAACAACAGCGACGACAGTGGCAACAACAGCAGCAACAGAGGAAGGCTCAAGATCACGGTCAGATACTCCAATTTCTACATACGGTGAAAAACCCAAGATTGTTAAACTTGAGGCTGATGGAGAAGAGTACTATATTGGATCAGAGGTGGGTTTCTAAACCTGTTTCGTTGTATTCATCAGATTTGATTTTAAAAAAGAGTGCAATCACCAGGTATCTCCATGTACACTCATTAGTTTGTTGCTGTAGAAGTTGAATATGTTGGTAAAATAATCCCAAGGTAAGTCATGTTTAAG
>ERZ1740065.1036-NODE-1036-length-16199-cov-4.607161_pt1 | contig 16199 bp, 15 predicted proteins | sample MGYA00581738_ERZ1740065 | MGnify/ENA primary metagenome ERZ1740065 (study PRJEB43018, sample SAMN04849749) | marine metagenome | isolation source: floating plastic debris | place: Pacific Ocean | collected 2008-09-01 | study: EMG produced TPA metagenomics...
GGGCGCACCGGACGGGCGGAGGTTTTTGGTCCGGAGGAGGTGACCATGCTGGTTTAGGCTGAGGCGAAGCGCGGGTGGGATGTGGCTAAGGGGGCGATCGCCGCGGGGCTGTATTCGGTGGTGGTGCTGGACGAGCTGAATCCGGTGTTGGATTTGGGGTTGCTATCCCCGAAAGATGTGGTTAAAACCTTGGGTGCTAAGCCGGAGGAGCTGGAAATTATTGTGACCGGGCGAGGGGCTCCAGCGGAGATTTTGGAGATTGCCGATTTACATTCGGAAATGCGTCCGCGCCAGCGTACGGATGGGGGGACGATCACCGGTATTGAGGTGTATACGGGAGCGGGGAAAGGCAAGTCCACCAGTGCCCTGGGCAAGGCGCTCCAGGCTATCGGGCGGGGGATCAATTTGGACCGGTCCCATCGGGTGTTGATTTTGCAGTGGTTGAAGGGGGGCGCGGGCTATACGGAGGATGCGGCGATCGCGGCGTTGCACCAGAGTTATCCGGACCTGGTGGATCACCAGCGCTGCGGGCGCGATGCCATTGTGTGGCGCGGCCAGCAGGAGCCGCTAGATTTTATTGAGGCGGAGCGGGGCTGGGAAATTGCCCGGGCGGCGATCGCTTCGGGGCTGTATAAAACCATTATTTTAGATGAGCTAAATCCGGCGGTGGATTTGGAGCTATTGGACGGAGAGGCGATCGCCCGCGACCTGAAGCGCAAGCCGAAAGATACGGAAATTATCATCACCGGGCGCTGCTTAAATGACCCAGCGTATTTTGATTTAGCCAGTATTCATTCGGAAATGGTATGTCACAAACATTACGCTGAAAAAGGGGTGGACTTAAAGCGCGGCGTTGATTTTTAGGGGGTGACTTTTAGAGGGTGGCTTTGGGAGGTGATCTTGAGGCGTGGATGAAAACAACGTTGGTCAGAAATATTGGTCAGAAATATCGGTTAGAAACGTTGATCAGAATCGACCTCAAGATGGATTTTTTGCGGCGCTGACAATACAACACTGACTTTGAAGGTTAAAGCCTTTGTACGGCAGGGTAGAGGGGGCGAACCATGTGGGAATTGCATCGATTAATCCCGCAACGGGAAAGGTGGCGCAACGGTTTGATCTTTTGGATGCGATCGCTGTGGAAGACCGCATTCGTCGATCCCACCAGGCGTTCCTAAGCTATCGCCCCGTCAGGAGGCAGCGCCTGGACCAACGACGACAGCGAAGCCGAACGCGCCATCAAAGAAATTGAAGCGGGGGCAGTATTTATCAATGGTTGGGTTAGCTCAGATCCGCGACTGCCCTTTGGTGGCATTGGATTGTCTGGCTACGGTCGAGAGCTTAGCGCCCAAGGAATTCGCGCTTTTGTTAACACCAAAACAGTGTGGCGACGCTGATATGGCGATTGCTTAATGGTGTCCAAGTCTTGAAAGGCAAGTTTTGAAGGGCAAGTTTCCAATTAGGGGCGGTCATCAATTAAATTTAAAGCTCAATGGCTGGGAGGAGTCCCTAATATTTTTACTTGAAAGGACTTATTCTTACCTCTGTTTAAGGCTTTTGGCGTTTAATTAATGACATGTCCAGCCACTTTCAATAGTCTTTTTTAAAAGTCTTTTTTAAACAGTCTTTGAGGTTGTCTCTGTCTCGTTATTTTTTACCCTACTTTTACCCGAAATCATGAACACTGCCGAACTGTTAGTTCAATGTTTAGAGCGGGAAGGGGTGCGCTACGTTTTTGGCGTTCCCGGTGAGGAAAATTTATTTTTATTGGAAGCCCTAGGGCGATCGTCCATTGAATTTATTACCACTCGCCACGAACAGGGTGCCGCCTTTATGGCAGATGTGTACGGACGACTGACGGGGCAAGCGGGGGTGTGTTTGTCCACCTTGGGACCGGGGGCGACAAACCTCATGACCGGTGTTGCCGATGCCAATTAGGACGGTGCGCCCCTGGTGGCCATTACCGGGCAAGTGGGCACCGATCGAATGCACATTGAATCCCACCAATATTTAGATTTAGTGGCAATGTTTGCGCCTGTTACTAAATGGAATGCTCAAATTGTTCGCCCCACCAACACGCCCGAAATTATTCGCAAAGCCTTTAATAAAGCCCAGGCAGAATAGCCCGGTGCCGTGCATATTGATCTACCTGAAAATATTGCCGCAATGGAGGTGGAAGGTAAGCCCTTGGGACTAGGAAAACCTATTACAACCTACGCCTCTTTTTCTAAATTAAACGACGCAGCTGCCTTGATTTCTAAGTCCGAATACCCATTGATTTTGGCGGGTAATGGGGTGATTCGAGACAATGCTAGCGATGCCCTTGTGGAATTTGCCACCCGTTTAAATATTCCTGTTGTTAATACATTTATGGGAAAAGGTGCGATTCCCTATACCCATCCGTTGTCCCTGTGGACCACGGGACTGCAAAAGCGGGACGTGGCTAGCTGCTGTTTTGATCGGGCAGATTTAGTCATTGCGGTGGGCTATGACTTAGTGGAATATTCGCCGAAAAAATGGAATCCTGACGGTACAATCCCCATTGTTCACGTGAGTTTAATGGAGTCTGAAACGGACAGTAGCTATATTCCTGAAGTGGATGTGGTGGGGAATATTGCTGATTCGTTGGTGGAAATTTTGCGCCGGGCCGATCGCCGAACCAAAAACGATGATTTTATTAGTGGGGTGCGATCGCGCCTGTTAGAAAACTACGAAAATTACGCCCAAGACGAAGGGTTCCCCATTAAGCCCCAAAAAATTATTTATGACGTGCGCCAGGTGATGGGGTCGGACGATATTGTCATTTCCGATGTGGGAGCCCATAAAATGTGGATTGCTCGCCATTACCATTGCGATCGCCCCAACACCTGTCTAATTTCCAACGGTTTTGCCGCCATGGGCATCGCCATTCCGGGAGCACTGGCGGCGAAATTGGTCTATCCCGACCGGCGCATTATTGCCATGACCGGCGACGGTGGATTTATGATGAACTGCCAGGAATTGGAAACGGCGCTACGGGCAAAAACTCCTTTTGTCACCCTGGTTTTTAATGACGGCGGCTACGGATTAATTGAGTGGAAACAACAGGACCAGTTTCGGCGATCGCGATTTATTGAATTTGGCAATCCCGACTTTGTGAAATTTGCCGAAAGCATGGGCTTAAAGGGCTATCGAGTCAACAGCGCCGACGACTTATTGCCCACTTTAAAAGAGGCGTTTGAACAGGATGTGCCCACCGTTATTGATTGCCCCGTGGACTACCAAGAAAACCTACGCCTTTCTCAAAAATCTGGCGAGTTAGAGTGCGCAACCTAGGGCGACACGATGCACGATCATGGCGAACTGAAGCGGAGTAATTGAAGCTAAAGCGCCAGAAAAAACAAGATAAAAAAACAAGATGAAAAATAGGCTGCGATCGGTGAGGATCGCAGCCTAAAACTCAGTGAAGTCAGTATCTATCCAGAGAAACTTATTTAGGGCACTTGCTCAAAAGCAGAATGCTACCACCTTGAAGCAAGCCCCTAAAATTTCCTACGCATCGTAGTACAACACGTACTCGAAGGGATGGGGACGTAAACGAAGGGGATCAACCTCGTTCTCCAGCTTGTACGCAATGTAGTTCTCGATAAAGTCCTCAGTAAAAGCACCAGACGCGGTCAAGAACTCATTGTCTTCCTTCAGCGCATTCAACGCCCCTTCCAGAGACCCAGGGGTGGAACGCAACTTGCCCAGCTCTTCAGGGCTCAGCTCGTAAATGTCCACATCCAAAGAATCGCCGGGGTCAGTCTGGTTCTTAATACCGTCTAGACCCGCCAGCATAATCGCGGAGAACGCCAAATAAGGGTTCGCGGTGGCGTCGGGACAACGGAACTCCATCCGCTTCGCTTTAGGATTGCTGCCCGTTAGGGGAATCCGCAAGGACGCAGAGCGGTTACCCTCGGAATAAGCCAAGGTTACAGGAGCCTCGAAGCCAGGTACCAAGCGCTTGTAGGAGTTTACGGAGGGGTTGGTAAAAGCCAACACTGCGGGGGCGTGCTTCAGCAAACCACCGATAAAGTGCAGCGCCATTGGGCTCAAGTCGGCGTAGTTGTCACCGAAGAACAAAGGCTCGCCACCTTTCCACAGGGAAATGTGGGTGTGCATCCCGGATCCATTGTCGTTAAAGACTGGCTTGGGCATAAAGGTTGCGGTCTTGCCATACTTCTTGGCAACGTTCTTCACCACATACTTGTAGATTTGAACGTTGTCAGCAGCGGTGATTAGCTCAGCGAAGCGCATACCCAACTCACACTGACCCGCGGTTGCCACTTCGTGGTGATGCTTTTCAATGGGAACACCGCACTTACCCATGGTCAGCAACATTTCTGTACGAATGTCCTGAAGGGTGTCAGAGGGCCCCACGGGAAAGTAACCGCGCTTGTAGCCAATCTTGTGACCTAGGTTTCCGCCTGCTTCGTCACGGGTGGAGTTCCAGATGGCTTCAACAGAGTCCACTTCGTAGTAGCCCGAGGACTCATCTTGACCGTACTTGACGTCGTCGAATACGAAAAATTCTGGCTCGGGACCACAGAAGGCGGTGTCACCAATGCCGGACTCTTTTAAATACGCCAGGGCTTTGGCGGCGATGGAACGGGGATCGCGATCATAGAACTCACCGGTACGGGGCTCTTTGATGCTGCAGATCATGCTGAGGGTGGGCGTCTCCATAAAGGGATCGATCCACGCCGTATTGGGGTCGGGCACCATAGCCATGTCGGAGGCTTGGATACCTTTCCATCCGCGAATACTGGAGCCATCGAAGGCTGCCCCGTCGGTAAATACATCCTCGTCAATCAGGCTTTTGTGGAAAGAGCAATGCTGCCACATGCCGAATAGGTCGACGAATTTTAGGTCGATGATTTCAATGCCTTCGCTTTCGATCATCTGCAAGATATCTTGCGCAGTCTTAGCCATAAATGACTCCTTGTCTATGTATCCAGTATTTATCTGTGGTACGGGTACCGCTAGGTAGTGGATGCAGCAACTGGGGGAGTGAGGATGGGTTTGCCATGGTCGTCCCTAAGTCACTTCCCCGCTCCAGGTGGCGGTTGTCCCTAAAAATGGGAGGAAGCCGCTACGCCTAACAATCTGATTTATCCTATGGATGGCAGTTACGGGCGTTTGTATCTAGAGATACTAAAAATTCACCGTGATGAATTCCTTGCAATGTCAGGGTGGTGGACTGTTGAGGGTTGCCGTCGGGCGTGGGCTGAAGATGTGAGCCGTGAACCCAAAGTCCACGCCCAAAATCCACTGCCCTAAAGTAGTGAAGCTGGGGCTGGGATTGGGAAAGATTGGGGCAATCCGAAATTTTTTTAATGTGTTGCTACGCGGTTGGGAGAATTTAACGGGTGGTTCTGCCTAAGATTTCTTCGAAGTGCTGATATGGCTGGAGGTTGGGCGATCGCAAAAATGCCCGAGAAACATTAAGGAACACAACGATTGCCCTTGGAACAAACCTGTGCCCTGTGCAATTATTATGAGTGCGAAATCTCTGTCATTACTGTTTCTAAATCCATTGATTGGATGTCGTGATGATGTCACTGCACCCATGGTTAGAAATTTCCTCGGGATTTCTTTAGAGATTTCTTTTTTTAAAAAACCTGTTGGGAGAATAGCGATATGCGCGATGCCGTTACCAGCCTGATCAAAACCTACGATATTACCGGGCGCTACTTTGATCGGGACGCCATTGATACCCTGAAGGGCTATTTCGAGTCAGGGATGGACCGGGTAACGGTGGCAACGGTGCTGAATGCCAATGCGGCGGCGTTGGTGAAGTCGGCGTCTTTGGCCCTGTTTGAAGAAGTGCCTGAGCTGTTGCGTCCCGGCGGTAATGCTTATACCACTCGCCGTTATGCGGCCTGTTTGCGGGATATGGATTATTACCTGCGCTATGCGTCCTATGCGATCGTGGCGGGCGATGCGGATATCTTGAACGAGCGGGTGCTGTACGGCTTGCGGGAAACTTACAATTCTTTGGGAGTGCCTATTGCGCCGACGGTGCGCGGTATCCAGATTATGAAAGAAATGGCGCGGGCAATGGTTGCCGAAGCTGGAGTGACCAACAATGTGGTGGTGGATGCGCCCTTTGACCATATGACTCGCGAACTTAGCGAAGTGGATATTTAAGGCGAAGGGAATATCTAGAACATTAGCTGGGGAAAGGTAGGGTGCTTAGAACGTGCCCCTTTCAAGGTTGGTGAATGATGGGGGGCGGTTGCCGATTGGCGATCGCCCCCTTTCGGTTATTAATTCACCTGATTCACCGCATCCCTGCCCTATTCGTTTGCTTAATTCACCTACTTATTCGCCGTGTCGCCGGTTAGCTTCACTTGATCTCCCTGGCGCTCGAGGGTAACGGTTTCCCCCACTTCTAGGCGATCGTACTGGACGCAGGGCAGCGACCATTGATCTTGGTCCACCTGGTTGTCCTTTTCATATTTGCCCGTGATGTAGCAAATTTCTTGGGGTGGTCGGCTGCGCTCGGGATAGGGCTGGTTATCCAAGGTAAACGCGGGCGGCGTACGGGGCGCGTCGCCCATGCCATTGTTGCTAACGGTGGTTTGGGTGCCCCATTTTTCCTCTGTGTATGTGTTCCTTGTGTCGTACACGGGCTCGTTGCGATACACCGGCACTGTTTTGGTCTCGGTGCGGGTTTTAGTGGTCAAAACAGGCACGTCGCGACAGGTTCGGGTGCCCACGCCATTCCCATCGGATACGGTTTTGCACTCCTCTTTGGTGCCAGTTTGCTCTTTGTAGGACACTTCAACGTTTTCAGTGGTGGTCCCCGTTTGTACCTTTCGGGTGCTCCGCTGCTTTTCCTTGCGGCTCACATCGTAGGCATCGCTGGGCAAGCTCCAGCCGCTGCCGCTAACGGGGCGCTGCTCTTGAATCTCAACGTTGACGGTCCAGGTGCGCTGAACGATTTCAGCGTTGATAATGTCCGGGCTGAAGAGCTGCCATGCCCCAAAGCCTGTGCCACCGATGCCCAGGGCGATCGCCCCCGCCACAATTTTCTTTCCAAGCCCGCCTGATTTCTTCGGGGGTGGGGACGGATTCGTGGCCCCTTCATCAACGCGAAATCCCTCTTGCCACTGTCCCTGTACCGCCTCAACTTGATTCCCTGCGGCTGCCTCATCCGGGCGATCGCTTCCCAGGTCCAAGCTATTCGTTTGCCAGGAATTACAGTTTCCACACAGCAGCTCCGTTACGGGCTGCCCCCGATCCGGGTTAGACGCGCCACAAGCTTTGCAAATCCAGTCGGGGCGAGTGTATTGAGCTTCTTCCTCCGGCGTCAGCAGCCGAGAATCATTGGCTTCGTAAAATTTCACCTGGCGATCGCGCCACCAAAAGCATCGGGGACATCGCTGGGTTGGTCCTTCCACATGAGCATGGGCACACTCTGGACAGTCCCAAAACAACAAAATCTTTTTGCTACGTTCTGCCATGGGTCCAACTTAAAATCAATGACTCGCACGCAATCAACCTAAACTCAAGCTGCCCTAGACAAGCAAAAAACAACAATAGAACGATTAAAAACTTAATTATTTAATGTATCTATTGGGCGAATTTGATGTGTGCGTTAGGCGAGGATTTTTGATGGGGGCAAGGCTCAAAGTAATATGGCTTTATCAGCCACAGAGTAATGCCTAAGAAGTCAGCTTTTATGGCTACGCCCTCCGTCTCCTGAGCAGCTCCCCTCGAAATTCCATGCTTAAAATCCAAGAAAATACTGGCAGTACCCTTGAGTTTTCGGTGACTCCGATTGGTCTCTGGATCTTCGGGTCTGTTTTTTCAATAATTGGCTTACTGCTTATTATTTTTCTGACAGAAAATACGACTCTCTACTGCGATCGCCAAGCCCAACCGGAGCCTTCCTGTGAGATAAGAACATCAGGGATTATTTCATCTGAAACGAAGTCATTTCCAATCAGTAAAATCATTCAAGCTGATATTGAGTTCAATTCCTCCAGTGACGGGGGAGAAACCTACAGAAATATTTTATTGGTAGATAAAAGTGCCCTAGTCAAGACCAAAAACCAATCATCTCAATCACTCCAATCGGATCGTCCCATCCAAGTCCCCCTAAGTTTTGCCTATTCCAGTGGTTATGAATCCCATGTGGACGTAGCCAACCAAATTAATGGATTCCTAGAAAACCCCAATCAAAATAATTTTCAAACACAAGTTTCTTCTGCGTGGATCATTATTATTTTTGGTGGCGTATTCTTCTTGGTTGGAGTCATTGTCATACTGCTTTCGCCGATCACCGTTTGCCGTATGAGTAAATTTGGCAATCAACTGGAATTTGAACATCGCAAACTGTGGGGAAAAAGTATGAGAGAAGTTTCCCTGAATGAGGTAATAGGACCCAGACTCGACGTTTCTAGAAGTAGCCGCGGCTCTGAAACAATGCGTGTGGGAATTGAACTGGAAAACCGTGAGGTACTTTGGTTTGGTGTAGGTTACGACAATATAAATAACGGTCAAAAATATCGAATTTCAGACTTAATTACTGATTTTTTGAATCAGCAAAAAACTAGATAATAAAAGTAATAAGATTCTCCACTTTCATCTCCTACGATCTCCTTAAGCGCAATCACAAGCGCAGAAATCACAGCCGTCGCATCCCGTGCAGGAATCGCTGCAGTTACCCGGTCCGTCACAGCACTCCCCATTACCGTCCGCTTGAACGTCAAAGTCTGCGCAATAGCACACACTACAGTCGCACCAACTGTCGTAAGGTTGGGTGACGGCATTATCATTGCGCCTTCTGCGATCGCGCCGGGACCGTTCTTCGTCCTCATCCAAGCTTCGCCCATAGCCAGGATCGCCTCTACGGGTTGGAAAGATCCCTTCGTTTAAAGTGGGAAATAAGATATTTTCTGGGGTTGCCAGATGCCGACAGCGAGGAGAATGGATGCGGCGATCGCGGATAATTTTGACCGCCTGACCACATTGACGAAACTGCTTTTGAATTCGAGGTAAAGCGTCAGGCAAAGGATAATTTTGTAAAATCTCTTTGACACTTTGGGAACAGGAATGGCTATTGTAAAGTACTCGATAGGCACAGGAAAATTTTTTATACGGAGAGAGTCGGCGCTGATAAAAAGTAATGGTGTAAATTAAAAGCCGACGCGCAATAATATCTAAACGTCTGCTAATTTTAAAAGGTAAAATACGTTTATAAAGTTGTAATAGATGGTGCGACATTCGTTTCGGTGATCGCGCTTTTTTTGAGTGTTGATTAACCATAATTCTCTCCGCTTTTAAGGGTGTTTAAAATTACTTTTTTAGAACTGTATTTCTTGGGAACTACATTTTTTGATCTTGGTGATTTGATCCTAGTAATTTAATCTTGGTAAAATGAATCTTGGTAAAGTGACATGCAAAACCACCCTGGTTCAGAGTCGAAAAAGCCCATTGAAGTTTCTCTGGCAATACTTTATCCAGACAATATAAAACTGAGCCTAAAGATACCGATTTTTTTAATGCAGCTTCGTGATGATCTTCCTAATATTCTGTATCCAGGGCATTGGGGTTTATTTGGTGGGCACCTTGATCCAGGGGAAAAAGCTGACGTGTGTATTCACAGGGAGTTAACTGAAGAAATTGGACGAGATATTTCCGATTTGAAGCTCCTTAAAGTTGTTGAAAAAAAGAATGACAATATCGATCCACGAAGAAACGTTATTGTTCATCTATTTAGAGGTGTTTTAGATGTACCCATGTCTGATTTGATTTTGGGAGAAGGGATGGATCTAAAGCTAGTTTCGCCGGAAGAATTAAGAAAGGGAGAAGCCTGGTCTGAAACGATTAGCGAAACTCGTCCTATGGGAGATTTTCATCGTCGTACTTTGCTGGATTTTTGGGGCGATTTAAAGTCCAGTAAACTCAAGCTGTAAGCTAATTCTTTATTGTTATTTGTAATAAATGAAGCAAGAACTAGAATTAGTTGAGGCTTTAGTTGATTGTCCTGGCGCCCAAGGTTTATATACCTATAAAGTGCCAGAAGGATGGACGGTGGCGGAAGGAGATATCTTATCTGTCCCTTTTGGGTATCAACAGGTTGGGGCGATCGCCATTCGCAAGTGTAAAGGCGGCGAGAAGAGTGCACAAAATAGTGATTTGGGCGATGGCGATCGCTTCGATATTAAGCCCATTGAAAGTGTGGTTTGCTCAGGATTATTTCCGAAGAAATACTGGGAATTTTTAGAAAAAATATCTGACTATTACTGTTCCTCACTCATTGCGGTAGTGAAGGCTGCTTTGCCTCCTAAACTATTGGCAAAGGGACAACGCAGAATAAAGCTAAAAAACAACAGTAACTGTCCTGATGATAAGGTTCTACTCAGCTCACCAGCCACTAAATTAATAGAATGGTGGCGAAATAATTCACCGAAACAGTCTTATTCTTTTCGCTATTTATCTCAGCGTTTCCCTGGCGCTGATGGCGCTTTAAAAGAGCTATTACAAAAAGGTCTTGCTGAGGGATACCTAGCAGCACCAAAGACCGTTAAGCCCAAACGAAAGCAGGCGGTCACTTTGATTAATGATGGCTTGTCGCCCAGTGATTTAACTCCCCGGCAGCGGGAAATCTTGGGGATTTTGCAGCGACGGGGAGGGGATTTGTGGTTGCAATCTCTGGTGGAATTGGCGCGGACTAGTAATAGTACGGTGCGATCGCTAGAGAAAAAAGGATACGTGGTTATTGAAGAGCGGGAAGTGCTGCGAACGGACCGGGGAGAGGACCAGGGGCGCGATCGCCCCAAGGCATTAACCGTAGATCAGGAACGGGCTTTAGGCGTAATTCAAGGGATGGAGCCGGGGGAAACGGCGTTGCTCCATGGGGTGACCGGATCGGGGAAAACTGAAGTTTATTTACAGGGAATTGCGCCGCTATTGCGATTAGGAAAGTCGGCGTTAGTGTTAGTCCCAGAAATTGGATTGACGCCTCAGCTAGTGGACCGATTCCGGGCTCGATTTGGCGATCGCGTTTGCGTTTATCACAGTGGTTTATCTGATGGGGAACGGTATGATACTTGGCGACAAATGTTGCAGGATAAAGCCCAAGTTATTATTGGTACCCGGTCGGCTATTTTTTCGCCTTTAAAACAGTTAGGAATAATCATCCTAGATGAGGAGCATGACAGCAGTTTTAAGCAAGACCAACCTGCCCCTTGCTATCACGCTAGGGCGTTGGCAGAATGGCGATCGCATCTCGACCAATGCCCTTTGATTTTGGGTTCGGCTACCCCTGCTTTAGAAACTTGGGTTAAACATAATTCAAAGGAGAAGCCAGATTTAAAAAGCGCAAAAAGCTACTATTTAAACCTGCCCAATCGTATCAATAATCAACCACTGCCACCGGTTTCTGTGGTTGATATGCGAGAAGAGCTCAAGGACGGTCATCGGTCAATTTTTAGTCGACAGCTATTGGAGTCTCTCAATAATTTAAAACGCGATGGACAACAGGGAATTTTATTTATCCATCGTCGTGGTCACAGCACTTTTGTATCCTGTAGAAGTTGTGGAAAAGTATTGGACTGTCCCCATTGCGATGTGTCCCTTTCCTATCATCATATTCACGAAGAAGCCAAGAAAATATTGCGCTGTCATTTTTGTAATTACGGTCAGCTTCATCCGCCAAAATGCCCTGACTGTGGCTCTCCTTATTTAAAGCATTTTGGTAGTGGCACTCAACGAGTGGTGCGATCGCTCCAAGAAGAATTACCCCACTTAAAAATGCTGCGTTACGACAGCGATACAACCCGAACTAAGAATGCCCATCGACATCTAATAGATCGATTTGCTAGGGGGGAAGCTGATATTTTAGTGGGCACCCAAATGCTGGCAAAAGGAATCGATTTACCTCAAGTTACATTTGTGGGAATTGTTTCCGCTGATGGTTTATTACATTTTTCCGATTATCGAGCAGGAGAACGGGCCGTTCAAACCTTAATCCAAGTGTCAGGACGCGCAGGAAGAGGCGATAATTCTGGACACGTTATTTTGCAAACCTATACCCCCGAAGATCCGGCAGTTCAAGCGGTTAAAAATTACCAATATGCTGAATTTTTGACGACGGAACTGGAACAAAGAGCGGCGTTAAATTATCCCCCTAGCGGTCGAATAATTTTATTACGATTAAGCAGTTCAAATCCTGATGCCGTGGAAAAAAGTGCCCATAAAATTGCCGAATTCCTAACTAAAACGGCAGAGTCTCAGGATGATGAACCTTGGCTGGTTTTAGGACCAGCGCCTGCTCAAGTTAAGCGAGTAGCAAGGCGATTTCGCTGGCAAATTCTACTAAAATTATCGTCCCATTCAGCTACTCCAACCGTGTTGCGATCGCTCCACAGTCACTGTCCATCCAGTGTTAAATTAACAATAGATGTGGATCCCTTAAATCTTCTATAACTCCCCAAAATATGGAGTCACTTACGATTGAGCTTGCCCCTAGCTTAGTGCTTAGCGATCGCCAATTCGAGGATATTTGTAGGCAAAATCGCGACATTCGTTTTGAGCGCACTGCAACAGGAGCATTAATTGCTATGCCACCCACAGGAGGCGAAACCGGCAGACGAAATTTCGATCTAAATACCCAGTTAGGCATTTGGAATCGTAAACAGCAGCCACGAGGGTTTGCGTTTGATTCCTCGACGGCATTTAACTTATCTAACGGTGCCATTCGATCGCCCGATACCTCATGGATATCGCGTGATCGCTGGGAGGCTTTAAGTGAAGAAGATCGTCAAACTTTCCCGCCTTTGTGCCCCGATTTTGTGATCGAATTATGATCGAGATCGGACTCTTTAAAGACGCTTCGAGAAAAAATGCAGGAGTATATGGATAATGGTTGTCAATTAGGATGGTTACTCAATATTCAAGATAAAGAAGTTGAGATTTACCAACAGAATAAAGAGGTGCAAGTAAGATCTATTAATATAGAAAATAAGCAAAGTCTTGCAATCTCAGGAGATTTTGTTTTGCCTGGATTTATTCTTGATTTGACAGATATTCTCTAGCTTTTTATTGAGTGTTAATAATCACAGATTCAAATGGAATTAACGTTAGTAATGGGAATCTGCCTTGACTAATTTGATATTCTTCTTGGCGGCGATCGCCCATATTTGAAATATCAATAACGAGCCTTTGATTAATGCCACCAGAGGATAATCTTGCCAACTGATTTAAGTCGTAAGTTATTGCTTCGGCTGTAAAATTAAGAATGATCCAACGGCGATCGCCCTCCGCTTCCCGTTCGTAAGCCAGCACCTGGGGCGATCGCGACGCAAACTTACAGGTGCCGTGGGTTAAGGCGGGCGATGCCTTGCGGTAAGCAATCAGGGATCTGTAGAAATTCCACACGGAGTTGGGATCTTGGCGCTGGTCTTCGATGCTGACATAGCTGGGGGCAGGATCTAGCCAGGGCGTGCTAGTGCTAAAGCCGCCATTTTGAGTGCTATCCCACGGCATGGGACGGCGGCAGCCATCGCGTCCCTTGTAGTCGGGCCAGCGGAGGCGTCCCCTGGGATCGCGCACCTGATCCAGGGTTTCTGGCGGCACGTCCCGTAGCCCCAGTTCTTCCCCGTAGTATAAAAATGGTGATCCATAGGCGGTTAGCAGCAGGGTTGCTAATAGTTTAGAGCCGGCTAAATTATGCGCTTCTGGAATATATCGAGTGGTAGATCGAGGAAAGTCGTGATTACTTAAAACTACTGTTGTGGGGCGATCGCCCAGAGCTTGATGACTGTCGTAAAGGCAATCGTAAAATCGCCCGGCGTCAAATGTTTGAATGGAACTTAATAGGAAGTTAAAGGGCAGTTGTAATTCATTGTTGCCATTACCATAAAACTGACTTAGAGCTTCCGCGTCTTTGACCCAAACTTCACCAATTAGCAAGGGATCCGCTGGGCGATCGCACGACACTTCCGCACGGAGTTGCTGTAATAAATCGTGGTTGCCAGGATGGTCAATATTGTTAATAGGAAGCTGTTTGAATTGGTAAATATTTTGGATATATTCTGGCAGCTCATCCACTTCAGGATTGTCTTCAAAGGTCTCATTTTCTAATAGGAAGTTAATTGCATCTAGGCGTAATCCCGCAACGCCTTTGTCAATCCAAAATTTGCAAATATTGAACATGGACTCAACAACATCAGGATTCCGCCAGTTCAAGTCGGGCTGTTGAGGATAGTGAAAATGATAGTAATACTGCTGAGTTTTCTCGTCCCAGGTCCAACTTGACTTTTCAAATCCTTCCCAATTATTAGGAGGTGAACCACCAGCTTTCGCATCTTTCCAAATATACCAATCGCGCTTTGGAGACTCTTTTGACTGTCGCGATTCCACAAAAAATGGATGCTCATCAGACGTGTGGTTTAGGATAATATCCACCACGATTTTGATGTTTCGCTGGCTTGCTTCTTTCACCAAAGCTTCAAAATCTGCCATGGTTCCATACTTTGGATCGATCACCGTATGGTTGCTAATGTCATAGCCATTATCTATCCCTGGCGATTTATAAAATGGCGTAATCCACAGGGCGTCGATACCTAGTTCTTGAAAATAATCTAACCGTTGACGAACGCCTCCTAAGTCTCCAATTCCATCCCCATTAGAGTCTTGGAAGCTAGGGAGATAAACTTCGTAAAAGATTGCACCTTTGTACCAAGCCATAGGACTAATTTTTTAAATAAAAGGGATAGGAAAGCGGTCAGTTTGAAAGGGTGGGAATCGCGATAAATGCGGATGTGGGGGCAGTCCACCAGCGATCACCCTGAATCCAGCTATGGGTTTTCCACTGGTCGTCCGATTCGGGATAGTCTTCGCGATAGTGCCCGCCGCGACTTTCGGTGCGCTGTTGGGCGCTGGTCAAAATTAGCCGGGCGATCGCCAATAAATTTCGAGTATCACTCCAATCACGTACCAGGGACAATGGCACGGTGATCGCCCCGCCATAGGATTGAAGCCGCAGTAAATATGCGGTTAAGGCAAGCTCGTCAAACATGTTTTGCCAGATTTTGACCTGCCCTAAGGTTTGGAGCAGTCCCTTTTCATGGCGGGAAATACCTGCTCCATTCCACACTTGCTGGGGCAGTTTTTGGGCGATCGCTTCCAGGATCTGTTGATCCGCCGCCCATTGCTCCTCTGTAATTGGGGACGCTGGCACTGGGGGAACTGGCGACGATGGGAGGTCTTCTGGCTCCGACTCTGGGGATAGCTGAAGAGTGCGGAACTGGGCACCGAAGACGATGCACTCCAACAAAGAATTGCTGGCGAGGCGGTTGGCTCCGTGGACGCCGGTGCTGGCGGTTTCCCCCACGGCGTAAAGCCCTGGCACGGAGGACTGGTTGTGGCGATCGCTGGCAATGCCGCCCATCCAATAATGGGCAGCGGGGGCAACGGGGATGGGGACATTTTCCGGATCCAGCCCGTGTTTTTGGCAAAAGTCCAAAATATTGGGAAATCGATAACGTAGGCGATCGCGAGGAATCGGGTGTAAATCCAGCCAAACACAATCCTGCGGGGTACCCGATTGGGCAAGCTGCCGCAGGTGGTTAAATACGGCGCGGCTCACCACATCACGGGGAGCTAGCTCACCCTTGGGATGGTAATCAAAGGCAAAACGGTGACCAGTGTGGTCCACCAAATGGGCTCCTTCGCCGCGCACCGCTTCACTAATTAAAAATCGCGGCGCACCTGGGAGCATTAACGCCGTGGGATGAAACTGAATAAATTCTAAATCCCGCAGGGTTGCCCCTCCTCGATGGGCGATCGCCACCCCATCACCGGTGCTAAGGGCTGGATTCGTAGTTTTGGCAAACACCTGCCCGCCACCGCCCGTCCCTAAAATAACCGCCGCCGCCCTCAGCTGTCGCACCATTCCATCTCGACAGCACACCACCCCATCACAACGCCCCGCCTTACCCAGGGTCACATCCAAGGCCAAAGCTTGGTCAAACACAGTGATATTGGACCGTTCCAGCACCTGTTCCAGCAACACCGTAACGATCGCCCGCCCGGTAATATCCGCCGCATGCACCACACGCCGCCGGGAGAGCGCCGCTTCCACCGTGACCGCAAAATTGCCACCTACTCGATCAAACGCACCCCCCAGGTACACCAAAGAAGCCCCCGACACCGCCGCAGCG
>ERZ1740065.1039-NODE-1039-length-16178-cov-12.120697_pt1 | contig 16178 bp, 13 predicted proteins | sample MGYA00581738_ERZ1740065 | MGnify/ENA primary metagenome ERZ1740065 (study PRJEB43018, sample SAMN04849749) | marine metagenome | isolation source: floating plastic debris | place: Pacific Ocean | collected 2008-09-01 | study: EMG produced TPA metagenomics...
ATACTTTGATATAGTGAGCATCAGTTATTTTCCATTTGTTCTTCTTTCTTTTTTTTTAGTGTTGGATCGTTTGACGGGGCGAAAGGGTGACGGGGTGACGGGGTGACAGGGTTACAGGGTGATAGGGTGTAGTAAGATCTATTCATCAACATCTGGTATGTTAAGTATCTGATATCCAAGCGATGCAGACGAGCACAAGCGGGACACAAGCATGATATTTTTTGTCCTAGAAGTCATCATACTTGGAGTACAAGTGTGACACAAGTACCACACTACCATATCAACCATTGGTCAAATAGCAATGCTTCACCTGCTCTTTTTCCTTTTCCATAGCTGATATGTCTTTTTGGATCTCCACCGTGCTATAGCCACTGTTCTTAGCTTGCTCATTCGCTTTGTGGACTTCTTTAAAGTCCTCAATGCACGCCTCATACTGTGAATATGAGACTGCATGATCGCCACTGCCACATATAAAAAATCACACTGGAGCATCAAATATGTCATAAGCCTACCTGTACGTAGAGCTCATTCACTGCATCATCCTGGAGGATCTCCGGAGGTACGTCAAGCTTTACAAGAAACCGAGCAAGGTAAGCTCGTTTCTTCAGTTCACCTCCTCTTTGCAGAAGCCACTCTAGTGCAGCATACAGGTGCGGCTTTTCTCCTGTCACGAGGGCATGCTTGAACCCAGCCCTAAATTTATACAGCCATTCAAATTCTTGTTCGAAACACGCACACGCACACAGCATACACGTTTATGAAGGAACAGCTTACGAATCATTGTTTAGAGGCTGATACTTCAGAACTCTTAGAAACGTGAACAGTCGCATTGCTGTCTGGTCCACAGCCTCGTCTCTGACGTCGATAGGAGGCTTTTCAACGCAAAGAGATATTTGAGTAACATACACGATGGGCAGCAAGAACTAAACAATCGGCTTACTACCTTTCCCTCTACGGCAGCACACACATCGTTGAGGTTCTGTATCAATTGAATAGACTCCAATCCATCAAAGCTGATCAGATTGTAGCTCTTACTATAAGGAGGTTTGTTCAATTCCTGAACGATGTACTTCAATTGTTCACTCATCTTCTCCTGGACAGCTGAAAGTGAAAAGATTGGCTTTCTATCCGGCTGAGATCAGCGTCAATACAAACATGCGGTAAATCGCCTAACTCACCACAGGTAGAGCTATATGTACATCGAACTCTCGTATGAGATCAAGATATAGCCCAGATTGATTCTATATCAGATGACTGTTGGTGACTGAAGTCCCACTAGATAGACGTATACTCGTTGACTGAACCGGTTGAAAAAAAATCATGGATGGGAAGTCAATCCAAGCAACGGAATGCCAGTCTTATATGCAGACCTAAATACTTCGGAATAGTGTAACAAAACGAGTGTTCGGAAGGTTAACGTTTACCCTTTAATACCCTCAATACCAAATAATTTTCTTAAATGTCTTTAAACTTCCTATAAAGTGTGTTATATCAGTTTTATGATATTAAAAGATATTTTCTAAAATCTATTTGTAGACTTATCAGTCAAAATAAAATAAAGATTTTATGATTCATTCTTTCAGAGTAACATCGTACATCCGTAGACATGGCAAAGGAAGAAGAGGTAGTACAAATCTCTCCTTCTGTGTTGTATTCATCGTTAACAGCCCTATAATCGTGGAAATTCGTGGTCTTCTATGAATGAAGCTTATAAAAACTTCCATCTATTTCGATCATAGTATGCATTGAATAGTACGCGTTGATGTTACAGGAGCACAAGCCTGCAAAGGTTGACAAGTGGGATGCCGCTGCAGTGAAGAATGCTTTGGACGATGCTGTGAAATATGTATGCTCTCCGTATTTATTCATCGACTGTGTTCTGACCTTGTTCAATATGAGTTCACTAGATGTGGTGCACTGATGTATTAGTTTGAATGCATATTAATTTCTCATTTGTAGGTTATGAAAAATGATTTCAACTGTGAGGAGGATCATTCTCTGATGAACGGGAGGCTAGTTATATCTGCCTTGGGTGTAGGATTTGCTCTCTATGCTGTCGTCTGGGACTTTCTACACCCGTATCCAGAGTCAAGGAGTGTTCTGATGACCTGTGCCATCAGTTACTTCATTCTGATGGGCATATTGACCATGTATATCATGTTCAGAGTGAGTTGATCATCTGTGGCCTCCCTTTCCCTCATTTCGTTTAGCTGAATATTCTCCACACGCTAGCACTATCCATAGTGTTGCCAACTTCAAACGGCAAAATATCGTAGATTCCAGTAATCTAGAAATAACCTCCTCCCATCTAATGCCTTGAAATCCACTTTACTCCCTTTATTTCAGTACATTACTGCTCACCTAATACAATTAGTCAGTTTCTGTGGGCCTGTGGTCAACACAGAAAGCAATTACATGACCTAATGTGGTAAATTAGCTGCCTTAAAAGTTCAAAAAGTCATGGATCTATGAGTAAAATCGCAGGGTTGGCAACACTGGCTATCCATTAGGACAACTATTTCTCTGTTGTAGGAGAAAGGAATCTTCTATGTTGGTTTGGAGATGGATAAAGCAGGAGTCGATCCTCCTAACCATTGGACATTCTCATCTCTTCAAAACAAGTAGGTCTTTTTGTCAGAATATGCTTGTAGCTTGGAGTTTAAACGTTCCTCACTCTACATTTATTGACAGGTATGATGATATCTATGAGCTGTCAATCGAATACAAGCCTGGTGTGGGGAAGTCTGGTTCGCAAACTGGAAAGCTTAAAGATTCAGTCACCAAATACTTTGATGAGAAGGGCAACCTTCGTGAAGACCTGTTCCACCCTCGTATTAAGCAGCTCATCAAGACTGTACGAAGTAAAAAGAGCAATTGATCATCTCTAGTCACTGCCAATGATCTGTCCCTAGTTTATGTTGCTATATTGTGTCTGTTGTTGTTAGTCTAAGAATCCTGTTCATAGTTCAGCAATACACCAAGCTGTTTTATTCAGTGATCGTATGAGAAATCTGTCTCTAATAAACCTCACTTTAGCAACTCGCAGACTCACTCAGAGCACAGACAAAGACGGAATGAAAATGGTCGTCATCAGACAAATAAATAATGAATTGCATCGTTCTTTCTAAATCCCTCATAGGATTTATTGAGGATAGTCTGCAGACTACCAAAAATCTTCATCTGTTGCCGCACTGAAAGACAATTATAAATTGAAGCTACACTGGCAGTGTATGCATATCTCGCAGTGAATAGCCTGAGGAACTCTTACCCATCTGACTTGACCAGTGATACGTGGTCAGAAATTGAAGCCTCCTCCGCATCAGCAGCAGTCAATGGTTGGGTTTTCTCTGCAGCAGGCTTCTCTGCGGGAGCCTAGAGAAGATGCAAACAACAGTCAAATTTTTATCGCACAAGCTTTGAAACTTGTGGCACATTTTTCCTACTGACTTCTGTCTGGTCCTTCTGCTGCTGAATCATTTTCATATACTTCTGCATCACTGGATCAATGCCCGCCATCTCGTCTTTCTACAACAGAAAATGTTTTCATCTTTCCCTCATGCACTCAAGATTCGGGCGAACAAGGCTCCTAAACCAACTGCGAACTTATTTTGTGCAGTAGAGTCAAAGCCTGGCTCGTTACTGCTTTCTAAGAAAGTGAACATACCCCTCCCCCCCTGTATGTACCCCCTCCCTGTATGTACCTCTCCCCCTGTATGTATACCCCTCCCCATGTACACCTCCTCTGTATGTACTGTTGATAAAATTGTGTCACTCCGTCAATTTCTAATTCCATTAACTGGAGCTGTAATTTATTTTTTGAAGTCCTTTTAAATATATAATTACTATTATTATTATTATTATTATTATTACTATTACTCATTACATTATTACCTTCTTACACAAACACGAACTTCAATTTCCTGTAAATTTGCTTGAAGTTTTCAGCGCGTGTTTTGCGTACCTTCTGATCAGGTGGTGACATCTGAGCTTGGGACCCTGAGGACCCAGCATCATAATTTGTCTGCAGGGCCTGAGGCTGTGCGCGAGACTTCCACTGGGAATCCAGCATCTGAGCTTGGGAACCCCATTGGGAGTCGAGTGACGCTGGTAAGTTTCCAGCATCAGCAAACGCCGTCGAGTTACTTGGCTGTTCAGTAATTTTCTGGTCCGTAGTATCAGCAGTTAGCTGCCATTTGTCAGCTAGAGAAGTCCCCTGCTGTTTCTGAAGGCTCGGCCCTGCGGCCGGCGGTAGTGATGGGATGTTTCTCAATGAGTCAGTAGAGATCCTTGTGTTCTGATTGGCTAATAGTTCGTCAGCCTTGTTAGGTGTGGGACGATTGAACTGCTCGGCCTGACTCAACGTCTCAGTCGGTTCTATGTCCTGTATAATAGTAGCGTAATGCATGACGGTGCGGAATACTGTATAATGGAATTCGTTTGAGCTGAAAATTATTTGCAAAAATGATAGAAAACTTCACAGAAAACTCTTCGGGTAATTGTCTATTTTCTCACCCCGAAGGTTCTAGAAGAATTCTTCAAGACTTCTGATTTTGAGCAATTTTAGTTCACATGATATAGTATAGCTCATGAAGTTTAGCAGCAAAGTGTGAAAACTTCTGCAATCTTCAGAGCCTTGAATACAGAGACCACGCATACACTGTGTTCTCTCTCATTAGTCATACTCAGTTTTTATGGTAATTGTCTATTTCCCCACCCTGAGAGTTCTTGAACAATTCTTCATGAATTCTTAAGACTTCTGAAGACTTATTATTTTGAGCATTTTTAGGGTGGGGAAATAGACAACTACCGTTTTTTGCATTGGATATTCATCTTACACTAAAATCTTTGACCATCTCAATAGCTGCTTGAGCTCTTCAAATAGTTTTCACTGAAGAGTAGTAAGGCTAGTCAGGGTACTGTAAAAGTGGCAAATTTAGTGTGGAAAATATTTAACGAATATAGCGATTTGAAGGAAATCGCTAATGATAAATACAACTAAGTTTCCATTGGAGTTGTCACATCATGACAACTTTTCAGAGTTGTCATCTCATAGTTAATAGAAAACTTCCCGATGATCGTAGGTATGTTCGTGACTTCATGGAAGCTGTTTTTTCGTTCGGGAGGTATTTCTATTCTATTTTCGAAATTTACTCCATCCACAAACGCTAACACTTTTTCTCACTATTATGCTCATTTTGGGAAAATGTTAAATCATTCTACCGCTAATGATTCCACTTTTCCAGCTATCAAATAGCCCAATGGTTGACATCCTCTGCATACTACTGTAAATTTGGTAGTGATCTAATGAAAGCGATTCCAAAAATGGGAAGACAACTCCTCTACAAGGTATAATGGGCATAATTTCAGTAGCGTAATCTAATGATGGCGATGAATAATTAGTCGCTATTTTGCTGCAGTTTGGCAGTCGTTATCAAATCCGGTTCCACTGTACCAGTAATCAATGAGTATAAATTACTCAATAATGGTACATACTTATATACTTACCTCAACTCGGTCTGCCTGATGGACTGATAAAGCAGGGAAGCTCCTCTCTCCATTCACATCCGACAGCGTCAGGGGCCCATTAATCGTCGACGATTGTCCACGCTCCCTTACTACAATATCAGAGGCAAAAATATTGTAAATAAGAATTTAGCCACCTGTGAAGCTTCCGTCCTCAGCTATGTAAAGATATTATTGGAATGATGCCCAATACATAAACGATGGATCGTAGCTCTAGCAGTGCAAAATACATTTCCATGGCAGCAAAGTTTATAGGAATGCTGGAGTTGTCTTCTTCCTTCAAAAACTACTTGGTATTTGCTATTCCCTGTATAGTGCCAGTGACAGACCAAATCAGGTAGAGGACAACTCCAGTTTTGTCACAGAAAGTTTTGTAGGTCATCAACTAAGTATATCATAGTCATAGGTGGTCATAAGTGGTAGGCACTTTTTACTCTTCTATTGGTAGGCGCTGGAATCATGCGCAGGTTATATTCATGCGCTTTTGTCCGCACCTAAGCCTGCTTTAGTTGAAGCTTAACACCAGCATTTACGAGACCGCCTACCGATAGAAGGGTAAAAAATCCCGACAAGTCTCCGGTATTTCCCCGGGACCCTTCAGTATTGTAGCTGCCTGGACTAAGATTATTGTTATCGGTTTTCCCTGTGGTTTTCCCTTATCAGCAAGGTATTGCTGAGATGAGCTCAAGTACGGCAGCATCTTAGCTGTAGAGGTGCTCTGAGCCAAGGCTTCTCAAAGTTCCGAAACACTGAAACTCAAGTATTTTGGTCCTATAATTTGTCAACTATGACCTACGACCTATGACATCGTATATCTCTCGCCTGTTGACTCAATATTCCAACTACTTGTATAAATCACCAGCCAATTAGTGCAAGTCACAGGCTATTACAGCTAGAATTTCTATCTCACACTTCTGAATATCAGATCATCACTTTGACACAGACTGACTACTGTAGAACCGAATTTGAGAGCGATAGTGTAACTGTAGCAAAAATAGCAACCAATAATTAATAATCACTATCATTAGATTACTGGAAACATAGAAATTTTAGCGACCTCACAATAATAGCTATAATAGTGACTCAAAGATTCGCTAAAAATTCCAGGCGCTATTATTAGAAATACTGATAATTTGAGGAAAATGCTATAGTTTGACTCGCTAGAATATCTATGTTAACAGTATGCTATATGACCAATAATTGATAATCACTATAATTAGATTACGCTATATAACTTGTGCCCATTATACCTTATATAGGAGTTGTCTTCTCATTTTTGCGATCGCTATGATTTTTATTTCTTGATGAGTTTGCAAGAAACGCTAACATTTCTGTCGCCATCGAATCCGGTTCTACGGTAATCAAAACTAAACACAACTCTAGTTCCGCAGTAATAAGTTTTGATTATCTTCACTTTGGTGATATGAGGAGGAAAAGTTCAGTCACCAGGCCGTAACACAGGTCACCAGATAGTGGCACATCTTCTCATTGAATTCGATGGATTTGAAGGAGGCACCAATGTTTCCATCGCTATCAAATCTTTTTCCACGGTAGCTATCATATAGAAATAGTTCTCTTTACGCTTTCATACTGAGTACCTCCAACACAATATTATCATCGCTTTTAGTCTCGCGCTCTAAGTGACAAATAAAGTATATCTATCTAGCTACTGTATACGTAAAAATAAATGCAAGACAAATAAATGCGAAAAGACCTGTTGAGAAATAAATGTGATGTATGATAAATGCGAAAAAATGAGTTTTTTGAAAATCGCATTCAATGCTTGATTGCAATCATTTTTTCATATACAGAATCTATCTATCTATCTGTCTATCTGTCTGCCTGTCTGCCTATCTATCTGCCTGTCTGTCTGTCTATCCATCATGTGACCCTTGTCAGCCACAATATCGCCGTTTATTTAGCATGTTCTAAGATACGCTATGCCTAGTATCAGTGGCAAGGTCATGGCTGCCTGAGCAGACTTCGATAGATGTCATAATTCGACCGCTGATTCAACAGGTTAAGCCTGTGTTCGTTAATCACCTACCATTCTGGGCAGGTGAGGGTAGATATGAGACGCCCGCTGTATGATAGACAGGTGGTGTGGACTGGGCTAGCACTGGGTCTACGTCTCTATCGTCCAAGTGTGGGAATACGTTTCCAGAACGAGGCTCGGTCACAGCATCGATAGAATGATGACTCATTGCAGACGTCAACGGTGCCAATGCCTGCGACGTTCTCATCTGATAAGTTGCAGTCTGCGGACATCCGACTAAAACACAACTCAATCATGACTTGAACAACTCTAACACATCTAATACTTCAACACTCCACTCATCACGAACCATGCTTGGGAGGGGAACGCCTCGTTAGGGACTGGAACGCTGACTGAAGGTTCTCAGTCTCTCTGGTCAAGTAACTGAGCCTCTTCCTAGTTTCCGTGACGATACTGTCCTCTGTGGCTGACGACACTTCAGCAACTGACGAGCCGTCAGCACTCCAATCAGCGTCTAGGGCCAGTTCGGGTGGCAGAGTTCTCCGCAACGACGTGTCGTAATACGACTGCTCCTTAATCAGCGACTGCTTCTGAGGGCTCGACTTCAGACCTACAACCCGGTATCAGTGTATCAGTAACAGCAGAGACATACTGCAGTGTACTTTACATACTAGACTGCGCATACTGTACGTACCTTAATGTACTGTACATACCGTATTGTACTGTGCCTACTGTATTGTATTGTATGTACTGTATTGTACTGTGTGTACCGTAATATACTGTACATATTGTATTGTACTGTACGTACTGTAGTGTATTGTACATACTGGACTGCGCGTACTGTAAGTACCGTAATGTACTGTATATACTGTATTGTATACACTGTAGTGTATCATACTGTACATACTGTATTGTACTGTGCGTACTGCGTTGTACTGTACATACTGGACTGTACATACTGTATTGTACTGTATATACTGTGCTGTACGTACTGTTACTTTTCATTTTGCTACAAGCTATGCCTGGCGTAAAATCCTGAAAATACATCTAATGATTCAATAAATTGCAAAAAGTTGTGGTTTTACAGTAATTCTATGGCCTGATGCGCCTATGTGGCCTATGAGCCTGATCAGCAGAAAATCAGACTGCAATTCTAAACTACAACATCCGTCTGCCAATCAGCTCCAGCACAATCTGAGGCACGTACTGTAGAGATAGATATTCTAGTGTTGTCAAACTATAGCGTTTTCCTCAAATTGGCAGTATTTCTAATAATAGTGCCTGGAATTTTTAGCGATTTCTTTCCAGCTTGTATATAACATAAAGAGCTATGGAAAATATAGCGTTCAACTTCAATAACGTTTTTCTTCCAGTCAATATTATATAACTATTATTGTGAGGTAACCAGTCACTATTATATAACTATTATTGTGAGGTCGGAGGTCACTATTATATAACTATTATTGTGAGGTTGCTAACATTCTATGTTTACAGTAACTCGCCTTGACTCCTGTCCGTATGGTGGAGTTGTCTCCTCAATTCCCCGTATTCTTTGTTCATGCTTTTCTGTCTGTTAGTCTGCAGTTCGAATTCTCTCACCAGCGCCTGGTTCTTTTGTAGCTGTTTGCTGTGTTGAGCTTCCAACTCCTTAATCTTGTGTTCAAGCAGTACCTGCAGCCACATCATATAGACATATATATAGGTTAACTCTTGATGACATTGGTATTACAATAATATATTAGTCAATGCTGACAGACCTTGTCATCGAGCGCCCTGTCTCGTTCCTTCTGTATCTGAGTCTTAATCATCATTATCTCACTCAGGCCGGCTTTCTCCCTCCCATCCAAGAGAGCCTGCTCATGCTTCTCCTAAAACGTTACAGGAGTCATTGGAGACACTCCTCGACATCATACATGAGAGGACTCCCGTAATTTTTCAGTCAGATTTTGGTTCTAAAACTGTTATTATTGTTATTATTGGTTTCCTAATGCTTTGCCATGACTTATCGGTTAGATCTCGCTGAGCGGAGCTCAAAATGTGGCAAGACCTTAGCTGTAGGGGGATAGAGGTTCTGAGCTATGGCTTCTCAAAGTTCAGAAAAACTAGATCTCCAGTATTTCTGGTCTTGCAATTTGTCATATACGCTTGACATACGACTACCACTAGATTGGCTTATAGGGAAGGCAAACTATCAGAACAGGAAGTGGTTACAGTAACCATGACAACAGTACCTGCAGCATGCTGTGCTCTCTCATCAAGCTGTTCAGCCTGTCCTTGATCAACTCTAAATCCTTCTTCAGCGCTATGTTACTCTCCTTCAACACTTCGTAGTCAAACATCTGCGTCAACAAGAGCGCATCTCATGAAAACCAAGGTACACTACATCATCACTGAAAAGGTCAAGGTCGTTTGCTGACCTTGGCCAGGCGTTCCTGTAGCCCAGAAGCTTTCATTTCAAGGCTGGCAACCTCGAGGTTGCAGCGGCGAGACTCCGCCTCCATCTCGTTACGCTGCTGTCGCAGCTCCACCAGCTCCGAGCGCTCGGTGCTGGACAGGAGGTTGAGACGATCGCGCTCCACACTCGCCTCCTTGTCTGTCGTAGGAAACAGATGACTGTATTAATCACACAGCGGGATTGTATAAGCTGCTTCACACATAGAAATCACAGTGTCGGAAGATAGTATGATGAGAAAGGCCAGTAGTTGAGAAGTTGCACTCCCCGTCATCAAACCTAATGCAAAGACTCTCTGACAGGCAGTAGCGTGAGGTTACTGTAGAACCGGATTTGATTGTTTTAAGGTTATATAAGCAGTTTAGCAAAAGCTAAGTGTGCCAGCCCTTCCTACATGGCCACAAACAATGTCATCCACAGCTAGGCCCGCGGCTATAGTGAAAGTTAGCCTGTCGAACTCGGGATACTGCAGAACCGGATTTGATAGCAACAGAAATGTTCCTTCAAAATCATCAGGAAATCAAAATGATAGCAATCTAACGATAGCAATTCCATAAATGGGAGGACAACTCCTATATGAGTTATAATGAGTGTAGTTTCTACAGCATAATCTAATGATAATAATTTTTCATCGATATTTTTACTACAGTTAGACTTTCGCTATCAAATTTGGTTCCACAGCAAATAGAATTGAATGTAGTATTATAATGATAATTATTATTATCATTAATTTAATATAATTGCAGCAATAAAGTTAAACTAGCAGGCGGCAAAATGGACATTATGTTGTAAAACACATCAGATTGCACCCATGAGGCGCAGTTTCCTTCTTGGTTATAATCATGGCAGTTTCGTATATGTTGAACCACAATGGCTGGTGAGAAACAGGAACTCTAGAGCAAAGTTCGATTGTGATTTATATGAATATGGGTAGTGAGCGAGAGGGCAACTCCCAATTCATAACTGGAGCAAATCATAGCTGGAAAGCAGCCTATCAACATTACTACAAACTTCATTCCAAATACTGGCCGCAAATCATTAGTTTCACTGCAGGCCTATTTATATAATACAACTCAGTAAGGCGCTCTGTCTCTAGGCAAACATGAATCTATGCCCTCCCCCCATTATAGCGCAAATTACAAAGAACAACAGCTAATAAAAAATAAGGCCAAGAAATATTCCTTATAACACAAGGAGTTAATTCTTGCTCTCGACTCATCGTTGGACAGGCTAATCTGCAGCTACGACCAGCTACTTACGCTTATTCTCTAGCTACCACAACTGATAAAACTTTGCTACAAACAATCCTTACAACTTGCTAACGGATGATTTGCCTCAAAAATCAAACTATTCTGAGGAAATTTCTACAAAATGTCTGATGTCGAATTATAATGCCAACGATAAGCGAGCTCGCGACCATGCGACAATGGGGAAATGGACAACTACCAATACGGTTGCAGATACGTATGAAATCTACACGTCCAATTTATTACAGCGGCTCGCCATTATTGCTACGTGCTCATCTCTGGTCTTTGAATAATCAACATTCAAACTAGGCAATAGTCCATAGCTCACCTTTAACCTTGTCCTCGAGGGCTTTAAGTTCTCTGTATTTAGAGTCGTAGGCCAGTTTCTCCTCCATCCTGCACCTCTCTATCTGACTGCGCAGCGTACCGTCCAGACGCAACTCTCTTTGATTCACATCGGATTCTCTCTTCTTCACCATCTGCTCCAACTTCTCCACTTTCTCCTCATTCATTCTCTGCAACCTACGTCAATATTACAGCTGATGAGGAGCAGACGTAATGAAGCATCACTGCAAGTCAACTTACCCATCAACTCTAAACAGTATTGAACTGGCCTAACCCCCCCCCCCTCCATCTACGACTCGGTGAACCATCCTAGTTAGGTTGTGGCACTGGTGTGCCTTTGCATTCAGCAAACTATAAAATATCAGGTATTTTTTACTCTCCTATTGGCTCGCTGGTTTTATACGCCTGTGTCATACGCCTGTGTCATACGCCTGTGTTAAGCTGGCTTTTGTCCGCACTTACTATGCTTCTCCGAATAGTATTCACAAACCATTGATCCGTTCAATCGTTAATGTAATGGAAATAAAAAATACAGCAAAGCACAATACATGAGTATATATAATATATAACATATAATATATAAGTGAGCAGGACTTGCTGCGCATTCAATACGGTGCTAGAGGATATTAAACACGTAAAATGACAAAAGCAGATGGTTTACCTGGCCATGTGTTCCTTCTGCTCACGAAGTTCGAGCTCGCGCTGTCTCAGATTCTCGGACTGCTGCAGAAGCTGCTGCCGCTGCTGGTAAGTCTCCCTCTGAACGGATTCAAACTCTAACTTCACCGAGTCGGTGAGCGACCGCTCTCGCTCTGTCACCGCCGATATCTTCTTACGATACTCCTCCTCCAACTACAGCAATATAAATCATCGCACAATGATAACGATAATATGTACTGTAAACACAAATATTTTAGCGGAAAAAATATTATAGAGTTTTGCTCAAATCAGCAGTATTTATTTTTAATAATAACACCTCAAATTTTTAGCGATTTCCTTCGAGCTTGTATATAACATAATGAGCTGTCAAAAATATAGTGTTTAACTTAAATAGCTTTTTCTTCCAGTCGCTATTATTATGAGGTGGCTAAAATATTTGGGTTTACAGTATATATGTAATAGTAACAGCGGCATTTCAGCAAGGAAAAATAATAAACACCCTGAGTGGTTCACAGAGTGGGTGGCTGGACGAAACAGTGATCCGGAGCGTTTCAATCACAATACCAGTTTCCTTTTCTCCTGCAGCTCTGAGTCTTGTTTCTCACGCTCTTTGAGTCGAATGACATCCATCTCCAGCTGTTTCCATCGTTCAAACTGCTGTTGATATTTCTCACTGGCTGCCTCCTCCACCTTTCTCTGGTACGAAGCGAGTCGCTCATTGAGGGACCCTGTCCCGTCTGCCGCATTGCTCCGAGTAGAGAACTCTAAGTCTATGCTGGACAGTTTGTCAGCTGAAAGAATTAAGCCACATTCACACTGCGCCAAAAGCTGCGCAAAACCATCATTTCACGCACGTACGCGGTTTACGAGGGCTACCCAACCGGTGATTTGGCTTCACCCAATGCATCGGCAAGAACAATAGAATTTTTCATTGGCTGGGTATTGACCAGTGGGAGTCAAACTGTACCTCACGCTTTTCTTGAGCTACTCACACCGTGCAGACGGTGAAATGATGGTATCTCCAGCGCAGCGTGAATGCGTCTTTACACGAGTGGTTTTGAGTTCATGGAATGCTGCCTGCTAGGATATGACTATTGGTCTGTGCACAGATGATAAACTTCATATTTTCATATAGTGCCTCCCCATTTCATACGCAAATTATGTTTTAACAACATACGCAGGTAGGATAACTCCCTATATATGATCAGAAAACTATTATTTGGCTGATTAAAACGATGTATGGATGTCTATGTCTTTAAACAGGCAATATCCTACATAGACATAGATACACATCAGATGAGAGCTTTCATGGAACTTCAACTGGCTCTAAAACCCTGCCCTTGTCACATCTCCCTCCGCCCTCCTTCCCTCCCTCCTTCATCTTCATTTCTCCACTCCATCCTCTTCCTCCCTTTTCTTCCTTCCTTTGCCTCATTTCTTTTCCCTTGCATTATCCTCTCTTCCTCTCCCCTACCTTTTGTCAATCTCTTCCCACCACACTGCTATCTTCCCTTCTCTCTTCCGACCTTCGTTCTCTCCTCCCTCCTCTCCATCTCTCTTCCATACTCAAAGATGAATTTGAATTTTGCCTGTCCTCTCAGATAAAAACACCATTGAATCAGCAGCCAGATGGCCGTGGATATGCCAGTGTCACATACCAAGCAGCTGGAGAGGTTCATGGTCAGTTTGGGTTGACTCATCAGACTTCACGGCAAGGGAATCCTGTAGTTGTTCAACTATCAACACTTGAAGTAAAGACTTGTCAGTGGCAGATTGCATAGCAGCTGGAGATAAATGTAGCAAGTGTGTCAGCTCATCTCCACTCAATACCTAGACAAAAGATAGCTAGCATATCCACAGACTGTTTAACTCGTTATAAATATCCATCATACAAATAAATAAACAATAAACAAATAAAACAAACCGCATTGCTATGACTCTGACATACGTTTGAATTTTGGTGAGCATGTCGTGTCACACTGCTTACCTCTCGTTGACTCATCTCCACTTCCGGCAAAAACACTCCAGCTGAGTAGTCAAAGCCATTCTCGCACAGATATTTGAACACAAGGCTGTCGACAACTTTCTTCTGCAAACTGCTGTTCACTTTTTTATGACTGGATCCTTTCCGTGGAGTTTTTCCATGCAGCTCAGAGATCATATAATTCCTCAATTGAGACTATGAGTGAGAACGAAAGGTCAAACAATTACGTAACTACCGTATGCATACATATTTCAATTGTCGATGAAAATTTAATACTAAAGAATTAGAATTCACGCTTACAAATAATAGTTCAAACTTCAACTGACCTTCAACGAATCCAAAAGACCTTTATTATGTAGTCTCTCGTAGAGCATGTTCCTCATTTCATCTGAATTGATCGCCCCTGCGTTATGGGAAGACGACAAGTCTTGCCTATCACCATCCATGTCGCAAGGTAAGCAGGTGTACACAGAAGTAGACTAGTTGAAATTTTCCTCTACCGCGTTATCAAGTTTGCACAGCGTGGTCTCAAAGAGATATAAATAAGCCAGTTACCCATTAATTCACAAACACTCGTGTGAAACCTCTAAAAACTACGTACTGTTGTAAGAAAATGTGCTGGGCGATAGAAACTACCAGATAAGCCACTTCAAAATTGGAAGCGTCACAGATGTGTGAGACCGATTTACATCGTTACGAATAGAAACCTTAGAGTTCCATGTCTAATTTCACGTCAACTAAAAGTGGAGCGCAGAAATGGTAAAGTCGTTACATCATTGGTCAATACATTTGGTTTAGTCCAATGATCTCTGTTTTATCAACGCAACCAATGGCGGCTAGCCTTTCAAAACCTACTTAGCAACTACGACATTGTTTAGAAGGCGGCCATAAGTGGCCACGGTGAGTTGATTTCGTTTTGCCTGAACAGAACAAAGCCGCCAAAATGCCACCGAAAAAGGGAAAAAAGAAGAAATCTGCCAAGGCGAAGACTCCTACTGTCATCGATGGCATATCTGCAGAAGAGATGACGAAGGAACAGCTCGAAGAGCACGTCGTGAGGTTGAGAGAAGAATTGGATAGAGAAAGAGAAGAGAGAAATTATTTCCAGCTGGAACGAGATAAGGTGAACACATTCTGGGAAATTACTAAACGACAGCTAGAAGAGAAGAAGGCTGACTTGAGAAACAAGGATCGAGAGATGGAGGATGCTGAGGAGAGGCACCAAATAGAAATTAAAGTCTACAAGCAAAAAGTGAAGCATCTTCTATATGAGCACCAAAACAATATCTCCGAGTTGAAGGCACAGAACACTGTATCGTTGAAAATGACTCAAGATGATCACAGATCAGAGGAAAGTACGCTCAGGAAAGACAAGCGCTCCTTGAAAGTTGAACTGAAGGAGCAGGAATTGGCGCACGAAGATATCATCAAAGATCTTAAGAAGGTATGGTAGAATCATTCTCCTCTTGTGGATGTATACTGCCACAACTCTAAACCGCGAAATAAGTTCACTTTCATTCTTCCAGCAACATGATTCAATGATCACAAACCTTCGAGCCGACTTCGAGAGGCAAGCTAAAGAAATAGAGACCAAATACGAGAAGAGAATGAGAGCTCTTCGAGATGAACTTGACCTCAGAAGGAAAACAGAGATCCATGAGATTGAGGTAAGAAATGAGGCTAATATACAGCTGCAGTTACACTGTCTGTATTAGTCCATTCCATCATTCTCAACTGCTACTGACTCTAGGAGAGGAAGAATGGCCAGATCAACACTCTGATGAAGAATCACGAAAAGGCCTTCAGTGACATCAAAAACTACTATAATGACATCACACTGAATAACCTCGCTCTGATCAACACTCTCAAAGAGCAGGTCTGTATATGTACCACTGTCACTACTAAACTCAGCTGATTTATTGGAATAATCATAACTCAAAATCCTCCTCCTCCTCCTCCTCCTCCTCCTCC
>ERZ1740065.1040-NODE-1040-length-16157-cov-11.988076_pt1 | contig 16157 bp, 17 predicted proteins | sample MGYA00581738_ERZ1740065 | MGnify/ENA primary metagenome ERZ1740065 (study PRJEB43018, sample SAMN04849749) | marine metagenome | isolation source: floating plastic debris | place: Pacific Ocean | collected 2008-09-01 | study: EMG produced TPA metagenomics...
CCTCCCTCCCTCTCCCTCCCTCCCTCTCTCTCTAAATATGTGCAAGTAAGAGAGGGAGAAACAGTCCCAGCGCTATCACTGCACTGGCAATAATATAACGAGGCTTATTGCTGCCTACTCGGTTTCTCAGCATTGATTTTGCTCTAACAAGCCATTCAATGAGCCGTTGGTCGCGCTCATGATACCTAGTATGTCTGCGCGTCTGCGTGTCACTCTCCTTAATGAGTTCAGACAGCCTGACGACGTCACACAGCATCTCACCTACTACCGCATTTAGCAACTAAAGTTTGTTCAAACTGTCCTGCGTGTGCAAGAGTTTTTCCAGTGACATCGCCTGTCAGCTGATGATAGGTAATTTCTGTTTGATAGCTCGAACCATCTCCGACGAGTGGACGTCATCTGACAATGCCGTTGGCGCTGAAAACGCGGAAGACAATCAAGAATTGCCCATGTCTCCCACGCCTGCCACGCCTGCCACGCCATCCCTAGCCTCACCCACACCACCCTCCTTCCCCATACAGCAAAGTAAATCGCCGAAAGAATCAAAACAAGACAAAGAAGACTGTGGTACTTTCCCACTACTTTCCTCTGCTCTGCTAAAGTTTTTTTTGCTATTTGCTATTTGACAGTACTAATATTTTGCAGATAAGATACACGTCTACGATGGTAACGAAGCGTACCGAGATGGCCATTATAGGGTGCTGACTGCGTCCAAGTCTGCCATCGTCAGAGTCGTACTGGTCAGCTGACCTCTGTCTCTCCATCTCACACCCTGTACGCCGGCACACAGGGTTGATATCTAAGTTATCTTTCTGCTTTCAGTTGGACGCTCTCAGGGTGTTCTACATGCCTCCGCAGCTAGAGAAGTATTGCCTGTGTCTCATTGGTGATAATGGAGGTAGGAATATCAGCCCTCTCTGCTGTTGTCTTTCTATCCTGGCGGAGCGTTTGAAAGCTGTTTGTTACTATCCTATGCTGTATTCTCCATAGTTCTGTCCTTCCCTACCCGTGCCTCCCCCCCCCCCATCCCACCCTGCTCACGGTAGTGAAGCATCAATGACATCAGTTACTTGCTCAGTTACTTACTGCTCTTCATGTGTTTGACTCTGAGCATAAATGCGTTGTTACCAAGTAGTAACGGATCTTTTGTCATGCGGTAATCAACAGAAGATGGTGACGATTTTACTTACTTGGACGCTGTGTCGGTTTTTTACCCCACATCAGGGAGGCTGGGCTGCATACATTGAGTGGCAAAACCCCAATCATGAGCATAACTAGGTCACGCCATGGCAGAAATAGGTCACATGATGTGCAATTCAAGATGTATGTAACCATTGTATCCTGTTACAGATGAAGTACGTCTTGATGAACGATACCCAATAAAATATCAGGTATCCACGCCAGTGTTGGGTGCTCCTCTCTTCTTTTATTTGAGGAAGAAGGAAAAGGAGCGAGGCGAGCTGCCCATATACATTGACAGCCTTTTGTAAGTGACGGTCATTTGATACACCTTATCTGCTGCGCTGTAAATATGACCACCACAACGTCATTCCCTCCGATACGCACAGACCGCTGCAAAAACAGTCGAGAAGCAACTGTGAGGAGATCGCCGTAACGCGTGACATGACGGTCAACCAGTGCATAGAGCTGGCTCTCTCCAGGTTCGGTTTCAACGAGGAGGAGTTTGATAACTTTGTCATGACCACGGTGCTGGTCGATAAGGCTATCGTAGACAGGAAACTCGGTTTAGATGAGCACCCATTTGATTTGACACAGGCAGCGGCTAAGGTAAACAGCTCGACCTCCATATAATAAACACAGTCTCCTCTCACTGCCTGCCTTTAAATTCCCTAGCTGAGCTGACCATGGGATATTTCTGTAGGAGTCACTCTGCAAGGAACGCATGACACGATTCTACATCCAGCCTAAGGAAGATCCACACGGCTCGTTGATCTCTATTTTTGTGAGCAACTTACCTCTTAACCTTAACCAGAGACAGTATAGGAAAATACTGCTGGATATCATTGGAGATGGTGAGTGAGAAGTATAACAGAGCTGATTAAGATGGAATGTGACAGGGTGATTTGCATACCGAGTGAATGGGAAAGAAACGAGAAGAGGCAAGATAGGTAGGAAGGATAGAAAGGGAGATAGAGAGGGAGAGGAGATATAGAGAGCGGGAAAGCGATAGAGAGGGGGGATAGAGATGGAGAGGAGATATAGAGAGGGGGAAAAGCGATAGAGAGGCGGGATAGAGATGGAGAGGACAAATAGAGAGGAGGGATAGAGGTAGAGAGGAGAGGAGGGAGATAGAGATAGAGAGGATAGAAATGAAGAGGAGAGATAGAGAGAGAAACGATAGAGAATGTGGGAGTTCACCTATTAGTATCCTAATGATTGCTGTGGTTAGAAAACTATCAGCAATTGCTCCTAAAACTTCAAAGCTGTTTGACTAGAGTCCACTGGCCGTGATGATCACTGTATTGTTATTTGAATCGGACCTCATCAAGAGCTGATTTCTTTACCAAGATTTTCATATCCCAAGTTATCGTTTTAAGTCACCTGTAATTTGATATAGAAATTCATCGGCCGCATTGTCTCTTTCTTTGAAGGCGCTTTAGAGTCGGGTGTGTAGTCGATAAGTTTATTGATTACCGCCCGCTCATCCATAAGTAGTACACCGAGTTCATAAGCAGCGTCCGAAGCCACAATCAACAGCGCTGCCATCACAAGGAATTTAAAATCTGCCACCAACTTGTTCTCTGTGATGTTTTATTCGTGTGATACCCTAGAGGTTAGAGGTGTATTCAGGTCACATAACCTCCCTCGCCAGACCTTGGATCCGTCCCTGTAAGTGACGCATTTTATCACGAACTTTTACGCTGCCATGTTTTAGAGAACCTGTGGCAGACATTGGATGTGATCTACTATGAGTATGGCTCGCTGGTCATCTCCTACACCTCCAGCGAGAAGGCTACTCGCGTCTTCAAACTGCTACAGAACTCATCATTTGACGACAAACAGCTATTTGTTATGCTGCTGCCCAACATCCAGGTATCTGTCTTCAATTTGAGATTATGAGCACTCTGTGCTGTGTTCTCACAGTTTCTCTGCCCTTGTAGACACACATGATTCCAGAGGACAGCCTTCCACTACTGGTTTTTGTGAACACACGTAGCGGTGGCTGTCAAGGCCAACAACTCATAACCTGGTTCAGGAAAGCCTTAAATCCACATCAAGTGTTTGACCTCAGTAATGGCGGCCCATTACCTGGGTAAGTGCACTGATTATTGTTAATACTTCAGTTCACTGATGGATACTAGTGTTTTAGAAGCCCGCTTGATCCTAATCACAAGAGAAGACAATTCATAAAACCTCTCATCCTTTTGAGGGAGCCGTTTATTCTTTCATTAATGCTTAGTAGTTAGTAATTAGTGCATTGCCATTGTTAGTTAGTCATTCTGTCTACTTCCCAGTCAGAAGCACATGAAATCAAATTGCATTATTTTTGAATTTTCATCAGTTCTGTGAACTCGTACCCTGACTTTACAGGTTGTACGTATTTCGGAATATTACGGAGTACAGGATGCTGGTGTGTGGCGGAGACGGAACGGTGGGCTGGGTGCTACAGTGCCTCGACAATGTCGGCCAGGACGGTGTGTGTGAGTCACCACCGATCGCCATCCTCCCTCTCGGTACCGGTAAGCATCAAATACTGGTACTGCCACCAATACTAATACTGATACTGATACTAATACTAGTACTGCCACCAATACTAATACTGGTACTGCCACCAATACTAATACTGATACTGAGGTGATACATAATCAATACATAATTAGCACATAATTAATCTATGTTTATTACACATTATGATGTATGTCGATGTCATTTGAGTATGATGATGTCGATATTTGTTTTCAAGTCTGCGATGCGTACTGACATGATGTCCAAAATGATGTGAATGATATTTGAGCATTTAAAGCCTATTGGCATTCAACATTTAACAGTATATAAGAATGATGTGCCATAATTATTTTGTTTTTGGTGCTCTCTACACTACACATGTTTATCTACAAATAGGGTAATTTTTCTTGTTTGGAGTTGTCTGCTCAGTGTACTTCCACCATACTATGGAGAATACAGACATTTTGGCGATACAGCACATGAGCGTCATGCTCTCATAATGTACTGGTCAAATGCCTAGCTACTGCTCAAACTCAGAGCTGAGTGCAAGAAAGTTACGTCATATCGTTCTTACGTGAAATACCAGTTATAGTATATTGTATGAATTTTATTATCAAATTCTAGTGACTCAAATTTTTCCTCATTTACACATTTACAATTAGACTTACACGCACTACTAGCTAGATCTTTGGCTGTTTGCATCCATCTTCCCTAAAATACAGAACCCATGCCTGTTGCTAATTGCCAATTGCCATTGTAGGCAATGATTTAGCGCGAGTTCTAAGATGGGGCTCAGGATTCTCTGGTGCGGATGATCTGATGAGCCTGTTACATGATGTCATCGATGCAGAAGATATTCAGCTTGACAGGTAAAACTAGCAGACAAATTTCCACCAGCCATAACAAAGCTACATCTGTTCCCCTAATATTTGAGGCAGCTCAACGCGTCGGTGAAATCATACATCTATGCTCCAATCTGGGTCCTAAAGCTATCAGAAATGAAATAATTTAATTTCATATTGAAAATGCATTTGATTAAATACGATAACACACAATAACCCAAATCACTGAGTAATTTAACTACAAGTTAGTTTGATTTGTGTCAAGTTTCTGATAGCTTTATGAGCATCTCTACTTGTGTTCTACAGTGGCTTGTGCCACTATTGTTGTGCATGTTCACGTTTGACATTTGATGAGATAGGGAGTTGTCTACTCTCAGGTTGCTTGGGCCAGTTTCATCCACAGTACTGCCATCTATGAAGAACAGCGTACCGAGAATTATTTTGCGATACCCTTTAACTAGTGCTGCATTCCTTCAACATAATTAATTAATATTTTAATCTTGAATTTATCTTAGAATTAATTAAATGAATCTTTGAATTAATCTTGCCACTAGAAACTAGCCCCTGAGCTCTATAATTCATAGCAGTATCATTGCTACCAGCTGCAGCAACTAATGTTGACATCACTGTAACGTCTTCAGTGGGTGATTAGTGTTATTCAACTGCACTGGTGTTGAGTTTGCTTAGATAAATATACTATCGTATTCGATCACAGATCTTTGTAACATATTACTCCTGGTTTATCATTGAAAAGTATCATCATGCTATAATTTAATTAATTTTATGCCACAAGATTAATCTTGTGGCATAAAATTAATCTTCTGAGTAATTAATCTTAGTTAATCTTAGAATAACTTGATTAAAATACAGCACTACTTTTAACCCATGTGTTCACAATGATACTATTTGAAAAAAAACTATAGTTCATTATTTTCATCTTTCATTTTCTATCATTAGTAAACTAGTGTGATTGAGTTTGCAAATATTTCTCAGCTGCGAAACTTTAAATGGTATCAACTCACAAAAACTCTTTGGCAATTGAAATATTCAAAGATATATTCAAGGATATTTCCCAGTATGCTGTGCTGTGCTGTGCTGTGCTTTCTTCTCTTTTTTACTCAAAAACCGGTTGGTACCATTCTGAGAGAGCATTTCTGGTGGTCATTAGTCGGTGTTCGTAAACAGGTGGACAGTGATCTTCCATCCAGAAGAGAAGGAAGCCGATGAGTCGAGGCTGGTGATTGGCAGCGATGGACAGTTCGCTGACACGAATGAAGATAAGACGCAGATGTTTGTGATGAACAACTACATGGGTTTCGGCATCGACGCCGAGCTGGCGCTTGATTTCCATAACGCCCGCCAGAAAAACCCCGACAAATTTAATAGTCGGTACGTCTGCCAATCCTCGAATCCAGCCTGTATCTCTCCTTAGACTGAGATCCATCTTGCTGACAAATCTGAGATGAAACGGGGGGCTCCAACTTTATACCAATAGTTAATGTTTCCACTACTATGGATATGTTTAAACTGGCAGGTGGCATAACAAGACCGTTTATTTCACGACCGGCCTCAAGAAGATGACCAACAGGTTGCCGAAGCCACTGAACAAGTACATGATACTGGAGGTGGATGGTCAGCCTGTAGATATGCCTGAGGTCGAGGGCCTCATCATTCTAAACATCATGAGGTGAAGTCCACAGTCTATATAGGTAGACAGCTCTCACCGTCATCCTGTGTATCTTAGAGCCGTGATGAATTCCACGACCAATGCAGCTCAAATCAAATTACAAAGTTTCTTGCTCACAATGACCCGGTAATCCTGCTAGGATAACCGACTGAATATAATAAATAATAAATTAGTGTTAAAAAATACTGAAAACTATGGTCCAAATAAAGTGAGGGGAGAACATTGCCTTAAATAGCCATGGCTAAGATTTACAGTAAGTTCCTGCTTTGACAAAGACTGTTAGTGAACAAAGGTGGATAAGCAAAACAAAATGACTAATACTGTAGACTGGAATTTATTTGCGATGGAATTTTTTGCAAATATTTGTGAATGTTCGAAATCGAAAAAGATTTAAATGGTTATATGTATAATATAATAATTATGTTATATATAATATGATTATAGTTGTAATAAACTTTCATAATAATTTTTCAATCGCAAAAGTTTTTCCATCAAGGTTTCCCGGCATTTTGGCAAATATTTTTCAGCACAAAATAATTCCAGTTGACAGTATCATGTAGAGCTAATGGAGCTTGAAGGTGCCGGCACTCATGCAGTGGCAGTTGGCCAACGGAAATTACATTACCTTCAGTGGAAAGCTTGTATAGAATTATAGCTAGCTGGTGTGTCAACGGGATAAAAAATGAAGCGAAGAAATGAGGAAAGAAAAATGAAAATTTCCTTACACCCTTGCATAGCCTTAATATCCTCACTTGGTTTGTCTTGCAGCTGGGGGGCTGGTGCCAACCCGTGGGGCCCAGAGAAGGATGATTGCTTTCTTGTACCCAACCACTGGGATGGCCTGTTGGAGGTCGTAGGTGTGACAGGAGTCATGCACATGGGGAAAATCTGCAGTAGCCTTAGCACAGCTAGGAGACTGGCTCAGGGCGGGCATGTGAGTTACCCACACACACTCGTTTTCACTATCAGAGAAACTCTACTACAGAATTATATGTTGATAACTGTGGTTCTTGATATATCTAATCGTTCAGATACGGATCACACTACTGGACACCCTGCCCATACACATCGATGGCGAGCCAAGAAACCAGCCTAGAGGCCAGTGCGTCATCTTAAAATCAGCTCTGAAGGTAACATTAGTCTGTCATTGGATCATTCTAGCGATACTGCGCACACTGCTACTTACTGTTACTTACTGCTACTTACTGCTACTTACTGTTACTTACTGTTACTTACTGTTACTTACTGGTACTTACTGGTACTTACTGTTACTTACTGTTACTTACAGTAAAACGGTATTTTTATGCGTGGACAATGTTCACGATTTAGCATGTAGTAAAATATTTGCGATCTTACAGTTTTCGCGTTCTTGGTTCAGTCTTAGTTGTATATAATGACATAGAAAATAAATGTGTCTTGACAATATTTGCAAATTAGCAATCAACGACTTGATCACAAAAATTCTCAATTCGCAAAATAATTCCATTTTACGATACTTCTCTTTATGAAGACATACCTTGGCTGAGGCGCTGTCACCGATAAACTAGGCTTACGATTGGGCGTCTGTAACCCTCCTCTCTTGGGCGCTCGATTTATGTCTATCCCAGTAACAGTTGTCTTTTCTCCACCACATGGTATGTTTATCTTATCTCTTCAGGCAACAATGTTGAAAAAGTCCAAGAATAAAGTGAAAAGACGTAACACTGAGCCGAACCTACCACTCCTCGAGGCCACGACAACTGCCACAGCTGTTGACAGTTAGCTGATAGTACTTGCAGCATCACGACAGTCAGCAAAGCTCACGAAAAGTTGCAAGCACAATCTCTTCTTATTCGACGATCCCGATGACGTTATGGCCACGATTGATCGGGTCCCAAACGCATTGGAACTGTTATTTTCTATTATCTCTCTGATTATTGTGCTGGCCACAAGAGTTGTCCTATCCTGATACATCTAGTCAACAGTTGATGATGGCAATCCTAAGTTGGAAGGCACGTGCACGACGTCACCTCGCAGTATTTCTACTCTACGATTAGTATTTGACTGTAGCGTACGAGCTCAGCGTCGGATAGAATCAGAAAAAAATGAAGTATTTTGACTTTTATTGTGAACTGGTGTCACATATCAATGTCCTGTCTCTCTTCTCGCCTAAATCTTCCTGCGATTTTATCTTTTTCAAATAAATGTTCTCCAACTGTTAGCTTCAATTGAAATATATGATTGCCCCAGTCTTCGAACAAATGACGGAACCAGTCATGTTGTTTACATCAAGATGGTTTCCACAACGAGGGCACATGCTGCTGTAATATCTTAAGCTCAGGGAGAGAGTGCACCTGTCGCGTTATCATAATCTGAGTGGATCAAGGTCATGGAACTAGATAGAGTGTGAGAGTTGACAACTGTTTTCATACAGCGCAGTGGCTGCAAGTGGCAGGGAAGTGGAAAATGGAGATCTCCAGAGCACTCAGCTGTTTGGTTTTGATATTGTGTACTCTGCACTCTCTGGTAAGCTCACAGGACCGTCAATGTACTGTCAATTCGACCATCCAGAAGTTTGTCTAGTTTGGAGAGCTGTGTCATCTAATAGTAGAGTAACTAACTGACTGGCAGTTCTTTATATGACAGCTTCCAGAGCTGGCTCTCATTATAGAATGCTGTCAATAAAGCCCAAGAGAAAGACATTAGGAAGAGAATCAGAGAATTGATCGTCAAGGATGAGGATACTGTGTCACCAGGGAAACGGCTGCTGGCAGGCCTCGTCAGACTCAGCTTCCATGACTGCGCTGGTAAAGGGTGCGATGGCTGTATCAACATGGACAACCCTGACAATGCTGGTGAGACAGTCAGTCATGTAACTGTGACAATACTAGCCATTAGTCTAGTCCTAGTTTGCAATCAATGAATCCCCCCCCCTATTTCTGTCCCGGCCATAATTACCTTAAGGGTTATACCAATCTTTACATGCATTTAGCATCAGAATATTGGAACCCCATCTACTGTTAGAATTAGAACTCCAACTACCAATAGAACCCCCTTCCCCAGCTACTGTTGGAACCCCAGCTATTGCTGGGTCCTTCATAATATTCTGTCGTTAGTGCAGAAAACAGCCCATCTTTGAACTGCCATATAGTTTTACAAGGGTGAGATGGTGGGTGGGCATGGTCGAAGAACGGCGGGTTGGTGTGGTCGTAGGATGGCGGGGTGGGTGTGGTCATAGGATGGTGGGTGTGGTTATACGAAGCTAGGTGATGGGCATAGTCATAAGAAAGGGAAGAATTTGAGCCACTAGAATTTGCCATTAGAATTTCACATGTTCAACCACCCAGAAACTAAGGTGACATGACATACCCACTTTCTGTATGCTTGTCTGCTCTGTCTCAGGCTTGAGTGTCTACATAAACCTGGTCGAACCCCTGTATCAGGAGCTGAAGACAAACGGCACCAAACTATCACGAGCTGACTTCTGGGCCCTCGCTGGAATTGAGTCACTCAACTTTGGTGCCGAGATTGGGCCGCCTCCGAGACGACAGTGTCCTAGATGTCCCAGGCCGACCCGCGCAATCCCAAATATCAAGTAACGTTGACATTATGAAGCGCCCACGATTTTCAATTGTCTCCCGTGTCATCCATATCCATTCCATACAGCAGGAACGCAGCAGCACGATCTGTGCTGTGTGCACCTTATCCGGCTCTAGCTGATTGTCCTCAGCACTATTTCCAGGACTAAGCACTCTGCATCGTTTGTTCAACTCAGGTTTCAATATGGGAGAAAGGATTGTACGACTAGCAAACCGAAAGGTTCACCATGGACTAAGGATGACCACGAGCTGCCAAACCCACTGTGGAATATGAAGAAGGTTCTAGGCTATTTCTCCAAGACTTTCGGTTTCAGCGGAAGAGAGACTGTAACAATACTTGGTAAGTGATCGCAACCAGCTCAGTAGTCACCAAGAATGACATCAAATTTATAAAGGTGAATAATGGATTCACTTAGGCGCGCACACCCTGGGCACGGCACATCCCAGGTTCTCCGGATTCAGAAGGCCTTGGGTTTTCCGCAAGGACCATTTTGATAACCAGTTCTTTAAAGACCTTCTGGACAAAAAGTTTGGTTGGCACCAGACCACTGCCGTCACCGGTAACAGACACAGAGGGTTCACAACTAAATACATGTGGGTGAGTATCCTCGCGTCCGCTAGTGTGGCTGTACTGCAAACCGCTGACCAACCAGCCAATCAGCTATAGTGTATCGGAGGATATTCGAACTCTAAATTCCCTCAGGAGTTTCTTGCAGTTTTGCATCCATAATATTCAGTTACTGATCTACTAGTATATGATAGCCTGCGCAGGTCTATGTCACAGCTACTTCTGTTCATATAGGTGATATACAAAGCCATGACATGTTTTTTTAAGTCGTAGTCAAGATATTGCAGCTTTGTATACCAACTGTATGGACAGAAACTAGCCATAGAATAGACCTGGGCAGGCTATTGTATATGGTGTAGTAGATCAGTAACTGAATATCATGGATTCAACGCTGCACAAAATCGTGTGAATTTTGAGTTTGGAGATCATCACACGCACTATACTTGATTCCAAGTGGCCAGTTACTATAGTTTCTTCTCACTTTCTTTCACGCTATACTATGTCAACATTATTGACTTTTACATGTTTAGGAAAGTTCAGAAGATCGCCGGCCCCAGACGATGATGCTGAACACAGACATGTGTCTGGTCAAAGACCTCGGAAACATGACCTCTCAAGGTCAAGCAAGCTGCTCATACAAATCCTGTCCTGACTCTCCAAAGTGGATGTTGGACCTCGTTGAGAAATTTGCTTCAGACAACAATTTCTTTGTCTCCGAGTTCTCCAAAGCCTACCAGAAGATGATCAGTAATGGATATAAGAAACTGAAGAGTGTAAAATAAAGTCGAAGCAGCGTCTAATGTGAAATTGACGCGGAAAAACAGCAGACCAGTCCGAAACATGACATCATTACAGCTGAATGGATTACTAGTAAATAAAGATGGAAATTTCATCTGTGAATTCGGAGTTATTATTATTATTATTATCATTATTATTATCATTTTTATTGTTATTATCATCATGATTGTTGTTATTATTGTGGGTATTGCTATTATGATTATTGTTGTTATTATTATTGGTATTTTCATTATGACTGTTATTATTGTTGGTATTGTTATGCTGATGGAGATGATAACAGCATGGATCAATCTAATATGGCTGTAGGCTCACTGCTGTGTCGATCAGCAGTGAGCCCCGACCGACATCCAGTACAGCCTATAGCCAGTGAGAGGCAGGCAGCAGTAGGATATTGCACTATGGTAAATAAGCCAAATGTGTCTAATCAACCAAGATAGCAATACCCTTCACAGCTTCAACGTCTGTCTGCGCTGCTTCACTGCCGACCTCTCTGCCTGTCTTCTATGGCCTCTGCAGCAATGTTATCCTCTGTAGCTGTAGTAGACACAGCAGTCATATGGCACAACTCTGCTTGGAATGGAAATTGCCTCACAGATATAAGAGCATCTGCTGACGTGCAAGGTAAGACGTGGAGTTAATTGGTCGTAACAGGTAATGATCTGTATTAACTTGAGAAGGTTTTTTGCCGAAGTCAGTAATTCACACCATGATTGCAAAACGATATCAGCCCACTTGGATGGTATTCAGCGCTATCTCCCCTTACCCTCCTCTAAACTGAGAGACTGATGATCTCAGTTTAGAAGGTCAAGATTGGTTTCTTTCAGTTGAACTGATAGAACATACTGACTTGCTGACAAGCCAGAAAAACCCTGTCTTTAAATGTTCAATCAAGGTCACAACATTCATCACATGTCACATGTCACACTGAATTCCTAAGAAGATATACCAATGGTTGATGGTTTTGCTATGGGAAGAGAGAAACTAGTTGTGACAGGTAGACATATGGATCGTCACAATACGTTACTTGACATTGAGTATAACATTGAGTGTGACACTTGCTGTGACATGACTCAGTAGCTTGGCTCTGATATCACTAATATTTAATAACATCTTTTCCACTCTGACAAAAAAATCACACTGCACTATTTTGGTACCTAACTCATCTAACTCATCTAACAGATCCCAAGCTATCACCGCCAAATAGAGGGAGTCAAAGTGAAAGTGAAACCACGTTATGTCTCTGGGATTCAGAATACTAATTTTGCTATTGGGTGTGTGACGTGACATTGCAATCAGACCCAGATGAAATTTTGTGAGTATTGTATGAACACTAAAACCTAATGAATGGTAAAACATGTGTAAGCTAGTACGCAGTAGATGGTAGCAGTTGCAAAACTCCTCAATACGCCAAGTCAAAATGCATAGAGTGAACTGCAGTGAACGTAAAGTCACCAGATAACAGTTGCCGCAGACGGTATCCTGGCAACAAGAGGAAATAGTGATTGGAGGCGTTTGAGAGCATGCTGACAGAAATCAATGACGCAAATCATTGCACTAATGGCAGCGGTTATATGTCACACCAGAGTGGAAACTGTCACCGACGATGGGCAAAAAACTAGATCGCATTACGAAACACAGCCTTTAATAGTGATGTGCGTAGGCATATTCGGTCGGCACCCGTATAAAAAGCAGCACAACAAATGAGCAGCAACAGTAGATCAGCATCCACAGCCATGACAAGTGTGGTCAAGTTCTCTCAGTTTGCAGCAATACTGCTGGCGTCTGCCATCTTCCTAACCGTAGTAAGCACTGTAGAGTTCTCAATATTAGCCAGACCTCAGCTATAAGCCTCTGCTACAATTGAAATTCTAAGAAAAGCTCATTGAAAACATATTATTTTTTATCAATCATGAGCGGTTACAAGCCAGGGGCACTAAGAGGGTTTTTACAGTAGTAGGAAGTTATAATTTGGTTTTTATGGTAGACAGGTCAGCGTCTCTCCATCACGGAGAGAAAGGTCAGACAGGTCAAGAATAGTCTGCGACGACAGATGCGCACTGAAAACAGAGCCTTAGGACCAGGGGCCATGCGCCTATCATTCCACTCATGTGTGGGAGACAAATGTGACGGCTGCGTGAACTTAGCGCAACAAGACAATATTGGTGAGTTTCTCATGTTTTCATCATAATTATCATCATTATTATTAATATCATTATTATTGTTGTTAGTATTATATACCATTATTATTGTTAGTATTATATACCATTATTATTGTTAGTATTATTAATATCATTTTTATTGTTAGTATTATTATGATCATTTTCGCTATTGTCGTTATTATTAAATTTCTTCATCAGGTCATTTGAAGCTGGAACTAATATTTCACCGCTATTATGATTATTGAGATGTAATTCTACCTGTAATTCTACCTGTCTACAGTAGGCAGCTTTCAAAAATTCTATAAAATATTTCAGGTCTAGAAGCATATATGGATGATCTAGAAGATATTTACCAAACTTTGGAACAAGACTTTGAGGTGTCTATGAGTCGCGCTGATTTTTGGATTTTGGCTGGTATCGTTTCTTATGAGGCGACCGGTGGACCGAGAGACGAACTCACGTAAGGCCAATCAGACGGATTATATTACGGTACGTACTGCACTGCGCACTGTGATATTCATATCTATGAACTCCGTGCCGCTAGGTTCAGGTATGGCCGTGTAGACTGTGGCAGCAACTTGGGAAAATCGGACGACATGCATGAGTTTCCTGACGCACTTGAGGGCAATGCTGATGTGGTCAGCTACTTTCAGCGGACTTTCAACTTCAACGTCCAGGAGACCACTGCAATAATGGGTACTGTTGATTATGGCATTCTACATCTACATGACTGCAAATGAAGTCAACTTGTAACTTCACCTCTACTGATCCGATCCGTGTTCAGGTGCTCACACCCTGGGTCGGGGTCACCCTCAACCTCAAGGCTCTGGATTTCCCCACCGGTGGGTTCCAGCCGAGTTCAGATTTGACAACCAGTACTATGAAGACCTGATAGACAGACCGTGGACACAGGTTTCAGCAGTACCAGGCTTCTTCTGGGTAAGTAACTGCATCCAGAGTCACAGGTCCCCAGAGCTCATAGCTCTTCTCGCCTGCCACATCATTTATGACACCCCGCCATCTTGGAGCTAGGACGTAACCATCTAGAGAGACTTTACTACCAGAGTAGAGTCATAGCCTTTATCATCAAGTCATAGGCTTATAGCTAAGTCATAAATCATGATACTTACAGTCGAGTCAAGGAACCTAGTTTAATCGAGTCATAAGACTTAGAGTCAAGTCATAAGACTTAGAGTCAAGTCATAAGACTTAGAGTCAAGTCATAAGACTTAGAGTCAAGTCATGAGACTTTTAATCTTGCGATTAATCAGGTTGTGATATATGCCATGTTGTTGTAATGCAGAACGGTGGTCGTAATCGAGAGTTGATGATGCTTAACTGTGACGCGGCTCTAATCAAGGACCAGCAAATAACGGACAGTGAAACTGGCAGGTCGACCTGTACGACATTGGGGGCGTGTCCTGACCTTCAAATCAACCTTGCTGACCCGTCGAACCCTGGCAATACTAAACATTACGCTGAGGAATACAAGAACAACAATGATGCCTTCCTGGACGATTTCAGAGCATCGTATCAGAAGATGATTGAGTGGGGGTACGGCGATGGTGAGCTGACGGAAGTGTAGATGTGTCGACATATATATGTCGATATATCTTGTATACCAATACTAATATAGGCTCCCTATCCCTGATAATTTATCATACCATATTACAATCAGCTTTATTTATCTGGTTTTCTGTAATAAATATTTTTGCCAACACCAGTTACCACCAGCTACCATCAGTTACCACCAATTTTTTGGTAAATACATGCAAGGATTCTGGGTGGACTATGGAGCAACTTGAATTTAGCCCGAGAGACTGTCACAAAGAACTCAACCAATTGTCAATTGCTAGCAACAAGAATTGTCGCATTTTTTCACTGTGATTGTTGTCAGCCATCTGTAGCCTCGCTGGTACAGTTCCACTTATTCCCTGACTTTTCCCAGTGGTATCCTAGCACATTTCCGGTGCTTTTTCTGGCATGAAGCGACTTATAGCAGACCATCTCATGATTACATTGGTGGGAATTTTACCAAAAGAAGAAATGGAGGCAGGCGTTGGTTGGCCAGCCAACACACCATTCGCTGGTTGCCGATTTAGCAGGCTGCTGCTTATCGCTTGTTCACTTCTGGTTTATTGGCTCAGAAACATCACAAGACATAGGTGATTGGTTATCTTGTGAAGATAAGTTGGATGTCTGTGAGCATGGTCTGAATTCATGTTCGTCACACCAGTGGTTATTGCCAGTAGGTTACACTGTCTGTTAGTAACTCATTTAAGGTCGGTTGTTCGACATGGTACCTTTCCGCCATTCATATCTCAGCAGATATTCAGTCAAAAACAGTGATATTATAGTGAAGTGAAGTGAAGTGAAGACCCTCAGGACTGAATCCCTGCAAGCACCTTCTCCAAATTTGGCGAGTAATGTAATTTTGATTTTGAATTGAGATGGTATTTTTACCTTTTTACAGACCCCACTTCTCCTATGAACCATGTTCTTACACATGAGTTATTGTAAAATAATTCTTCAGCAGTTAAATGAATTGAATATCATCATCATCGCTGAAATCAACGGTGTTGGAGGCATATCCAGATTTGAGGCTATTTTTGGCCTCATAGATCTGCTGATGATGAGAAAGGCGTGGCTCACGCCTACTGCTGCTACGGATAGAGACCTTGACCTTGACTACAGCTGCTGGGTTCAAGCTTGTCTAACAATTTATTACAAGAAGCGGAAAGATGAAAATATGGAGTGCCTGTATAGATACACGACAGATGGAGGAGAAGGAGCAGTTCCTATCAGTCAAAGTTAGAGGTCATTGAGGTTATCGTAGCC
>ERZ1740065.1041-NODE-1041-length-16154-cov-5.120877_pt1 | contig 16154 bp, 4 predicted proteins | sample MGYA00581738_ERZ1740065 | MGnify/ENA primary metagenome ERZ1740065 (study PRJEB43018, sample SAMN04849749) | marine metagenome | isolation source: floating plastic debris | place: Pacific Ocean | collected 2008-09-01 | study: EMG produced TPA metagenomics...
TAATTCAGCATGCCCGTTCCGCCCTGGCCAGCAGCCGTCGCCGTAGCGTCCGTATCGCCGTTACAATCGAGTTGGGTATCAGGGGTTACACTGAGCATCTCCACCACGGTTGGTTCGGTGATGGTGACCATTTCTTCCGCCGTACAGCCATTGGCATCCGTCACGAAGACGGTATAAGTCCCGGCGGCCAAACCCGTTGCCGTCAGGCCGTTTTGGCCCGTGGGCGTCCAAAGGATGGTCGTTGTCCCTACTGCATCCACCAGGCTAATCGTAGCGGAGCCATTGGCTTCGCCATTGCAATTGGCGGGTTGGATGGCTTCTTCGACGATATCGATGGGTGGTGTACCCACCACGTTGACTTCGAGCGAATCCACACAGCCATTTTCTCCGGTCACCGTCACCCAATAAGAACCCGGTGCCAGATCAGTAGCCGTTGCCGTCATCTGACCACCCGCATTGCTGTCCCACTCAATTTCGGGGTTGGTGGTATTGGTCACATCAACCGTTGCCGTACCTACGGGGTCGCCACAATTGGCGGGGGTGCTGGACCCCGCGAGGGTGGGCGGCGTAAAGTCCGCTATGATCTCAATGGAGTCGACCATGGTACAACTAGCAAATTGGTTGAAGTCGGTATAGGTCAGGGTTACGACATACGTACCGGGTGCACAGACGAATAGGATTTCCGAATTGACGTTGCCATCACACACTTGCCCATCGTCGGTCGACCATTCCCAGGAGGCATTGGGATCACCAAATTGGGGACTGTCGACAAAGATAACCGTACCGATGTCAAAGTTCGCACAGTTGAGTTGGGCGTCGACAGTAAAGCCATCAATGATCGGTCGTACCACTTCCAAATTGACGACGACGCTACTATCACAGCCATTGACGGTGGTAAAGTTATTGAGGGGAATCTCGGTATTGATCAGGGGGATGGTGTAGGGGACGCCGTCGATGAGGGCAAAGTCCCCGAAGCAGATGGCGGTATCGATAAAGCCGGGTTCGACGAAGTACTCTTCGACTTCTAGGAAGACGGTACTGTCGCAGCCCGCGGCGGTGGTAAAGACGATTTCATTTTGCCCAACGCCGTAAAATAGGTTCGTTCCTGGGTAAAAATAGCCGGGATCTTCGGGGCAGTAGAAATTGGGCCCGAGGAAGGTCTCGGTGGGTTCGGCAACGTCGACGAAGAAGCACTCGACGTCGGCTTGGAAACAAGCGTTGACGGCTTGTACACAAACTTCGTAGGTCCCTTCTACTCCCGGAGGCCAGGAGATGGTGGCGTTGGTTCCGTTGACGACGATGTCGGCACCGGGGTTCACCGTCCAGATGTAGTCCGTGGCGTTGGCTACGGGAAAGGTCTGGTAGTTGACGGGGGCGCCACCGGGGCAGCCGGTGAGGGGGCCAAAGGAGGCCACCGAGGAGCCGGGGGGTTGGTCGAAAATGGTACTTCCCGAAACTACCGTCACGGTATATTCGCAGGAGGCTCCGGCACAACCATCGAACCAGATGAAGTAATCGTCGCCGGGGATCAATCCAGAGGCGGACAAGACGATGGGGTTGGGACCGGGGCAGGCACCCGAGCAGACCACTCCCGTCGTGTTGATGTCGGGACAGCCGCCGACGATTCCCGCCTGCATCCCGTTACCCTGGGTACAGTTGCCCCAGGCGATGCTGAGGGTCAGGTTGGTGGTACCCGCTACGAAGGCCAACCACTGGGTGTTGTTGGGTACGTTGTTGCCATTACAGAGGGGATTGGGAGCCGTGGGGTTGTTGACGGGGGGTACCGTGTTCGTGTATCCATTGATCCCGTCGACACAGGGGATACTGGTGGCGTCACAAGAGGTCCCGGTGGGATCGGCCCCATTACAGGGTGGGACGTTGGACTGCGTAAAAACGGCTAGGGGGAAAAGCACCATACAGAGCGTGCCTACCCAGAAGGTAAGTGTAAGTTTCCTATTCATGCGTAGCAGTTTTGGGTGTAAGTTTAGTCGTATAAGTAAGTATTCTAAAATTAATAAATCGCGCGTAAAAATTTTAAAATCCCAGAAAATAACAGCATAAACGCCGCCGTTTTTTGCGATCCACGCAATTTTACCATTCCTTTTTCTCCGAAAATAACGGGGGATCTTCCGTCCTTGAAAGATCCCCCGTAACCAGCTCACTACTAGTTTACAATACGAGAAATCAACGGATGAGGGTCACATCGCCTTTGTACAGCTCCACCCTGCCGTCCGTAAAACGCACCTTGGCAAAGTAGACGAACACCCCAGGATTGAGGAATTCTCCCTGCAAACGGCCATCCCAACCAAAGTCGGGATCATTGGGTTGGAAATTTTGCGCCGAGAAGACGATCTCTCCCCAGCGATCCGCAATCACGAAGGATTCCACCACTTCGACTCCCGTTCCCCCGTAGATGGTAAAGATGCGGTTCTCTCCCGTTGCTCCCGGAGCAAAACCGGTGGGGATGTAAATCAAACGGTCCTTTTTGACCCGAACCTCCAATTGGTCCACATCAATACAACCGTTGGCGTCCTCCACAAAGATGCCATAAGTCGTGGTGTAAGTCGGCGCCACCCACTGGCCGCGACAAGTATCACAACGCAGATCCTCCAAACCATCCGTCCAGTAGAAGGTATCGATCACGGCATTACCCGGAATCAAGGTCGTCAGGAACAAACTATCACCCAGCTGGATTTCTGCCGCTCCATCTACGGATGCCAAATCCGCCACCAGCTCATTGGGCTCCGTTACACTGACCACCGCCGATTCCTCACAGCCATTGGCATCCTGAACCACAATTTCGTAATTCCCCGCGGTCAGGCCCGTAAAGAAACCTTCACCAAAGGGCGAACCGTCGATGGAATAGAGGTAGGGCGCGGAGCCTCCTTGCACATCACCAATCAGGATCGAACCGTCGTCGTCACCAAAGCAGGAGGTCGACTGTCCTTCCGCCAGCAGGTCGATGGGTTCGGGAGCGGTCAAACTGACCACCTCTTCTTCCGTACAACCCAGCGCATCGGTTACGGTTACCCCGTAGTCGCCCGCGGCCAAGTCTTCGATCGTATTGGTCGGGGTACCATCTTGCCACTGGTAGGTAAAAGGCTGGCCATTGCCCCCGCCACCAGCTACCGTAGCCGAACCATCGGCCAGGTTGGCACAGGCTACGTTGCAGACCGCGTATTAGGAGATGGCTTCCAAGGTAATTTCTACAGACGGTGGGGCCGTCACTTCCGAAACGAAGGTCTCGGAGCAAACATCTCCATCCGAAACCACAACGGTGTAAGTACCCGCCGGCAAATTCGACAGGTCACTCAGGCCATCGTATTGGTCGTCGGTCCAGTCGTAATCGTAGCCCCCATTACCGCCCGAAGTGAGGAGTATGATGCTTCCATTATTTTCGTTGGCACAGCGGGTCGGACTCACCGTCGGATCGACCACCAGAACGGCCGGTTCGGTGATGGTCGCACTCGTCTCGTCGGTACAACCGTTGGCGTCAGTAATCACTACGCTGTACGTACCGGCCGGCAAATCAACCGGGTCGGGAATCATGGCACCGTTGCTCCACAGATAAGTATAACCCGGCGTACCGCCCATCACCGTCACCACGGCCGAACCATCGCTATCACCGTTACAACTGGCTGCCGTGGCACTAAAGGTTTGTGCATCCAACAAGGGCGGCTCTTCCACCATCACCATGGCCACCGCCTCACAGAATTCGTCATCCACCACCGTTACCTGGTACGTCCCCGCGGGCAAGCCAGAAGGATTGGGCGTGTCGCCAATCGAACCATCGTCCCAGTTGTAAATCACCGCGCCATTGGCACCGTTGACCACGACGTTGATGCTACCGTTGGATTCCCCGAAGCAACGTACCGCCGTGGGCGTTGCCGTTGCCGTAGGTGGGGTGGGTACCCCAATCGTTCCCTGTACCGAAGCGCTACAGCCGTTCAGGTCGGTCACCACCAGTTGGTAATCACCGGGTTCGAGGTTGCTGATATTTTGCTGACCGGAGGTAAAGGGACCAGTGGAAGAAGTCCAGCTGTAGGTATAGCCCGGCGTACCCCCAATAAAGTTAACGTCGATGCTGCCATCGTTGGCCAGACAAGAAGCGTCCTCGGCCGTGATGCCATTCTGAACCAACAGGTCGGGTTCGGGAATGACGATGGAGGTAATGGGAAACAAGCAACCGTCCGCGTCGCGTACCACGACGCTGTAGGTGCCGCCGCCCAAGTTGGTGGCGATGTTGGTATCGCCGATACCACCCACACTCCAGGTATAATTGTAAGGGCCATTGCCCCCCGTCGTATTAATCGTGATGGAACCATCCGTGGCGCTGAAGCAGGACACGGGGTTCACCGAAGGGATCGCATTGAGGGCACCGGGCTCGGTTACGGAAACTTGCGTAGCGGCCGTACAGCCCTGCGCATCCGTGACGACGAGATCGACAATACCCGCGGGTAAGTCACTGGGATCTTCCAGAACCGATCCGTTGCTCCAGGCGTAGGTGTAGGTACCCACCCCACCGGTCACGGAGATATCGGCACTACCATTGTCTTGATTACAGGTCGCCGCGGTCACCGATACAATGTCGATGATAATCTCGGCGGGCTCACCAACGATGGCGGAAGTCGTCAGGGTACAGCCATCGGTATCCGTGACGGTCAGGTCGTAAGTACCCGCCACGAGTCCCGAAGGATTGGGAACGGCAGGTAGCGCGCCGGACCACGTGTAGGTGTAACCGGGGCTTCCCCCCGAGATGGCTACGATGATGCTACCACTGGCCTCGCCGAAGCAATTCGCATCGGTGGCCTGAATAGCCTGTACGGCCAGCGCCGTTGGCGTCGTGACGGTGACGGAGCCCGTTGCCGTACAACCCAGCATATCGGTAATCGTCACGTCGTAAGTACCCGCGGCCAGATTACCGGGGTTGGACACGGGATCCGCGCCTCCCGTCCAAACGTAGCTGTAATTGCCATTACCACCGGATACGACCAAGTCGATGCTACCGTTGCTGAGGTTACAAGTAGCCTCCTGCGTGGTCGAGTTAAAGGTGATGGGAGCGGGTTCCGTGACGATGATATCGCTGATGACTTGACTACAGTTGTTGGCATCCGTGACGGTAACGGAGTAGGTATCGGCCGCCAGACTGCCCGGATTGGCAACGGCCGGAGCGGCGGGGCTCCACTGGTAGGTATAACCACCAACACCACCGCCCACATTGAGCTCGATGCTTCCCGTGGCGGTTCCGTTACAGGTAGCGGGGTTGATCGTCGTTACGGCGGCGGCCAGGGCTGGCGGCTCGTTGACGAGTGCCATTTCTTCGATCACGCAACCATTGGCATCGGTGATCGTGACCCCACAATCGCCCACCGGCAAATTGATGGCGGTAGCGGTCGTCTGACCATCACACCACAAGTAGGTATAGCCCACAGTACCGCCGGCGGGAGTTGCCGTAGCCGTTCCCGAGGCTTCCCCGTTACAAAGCACATCGGTCGTAGCGGTCGTGGCGGTCAGGGCCGTTGGTTCGTCGACCGTCACACTGGCGATGGCCGAGCAATTGTTGTCGTCAGTGATGGTGACCTCGTATACCCCGGCGGGGACATCACTCAGGTTGTCCAGGTTATCAAAGTCGGTACCCGGCCAATCCAAGGTGTAAGGCGCTTGGCCACCGGTAAAGCTCAGGTTGATCGTTCCCGTACTGTCGCCATTACAAGCGACGTCGGTAGCGCTGAGATCGTCGATGACGGGGCCGGCCGGAGTAGTGAGGGTAATCATCGTATCGAGGGTACAGCCGAGATTATCGGTGATGACCAAGTCGTAAGTACCGGCGGCCAAACCACTGGGGTTAAAGACCGGGGCGGCTCCGCCACTCCAGGCGTAGCTGTAATTGCCGTTACCACCGGCGGCGGTTACGCTGATGCTACCGTTATCGAGGGCACAGTCGGGATCGACGGTGGAGAAAGTCAGGCTGATGGGGCTGGGTTCGTTGACGACGATTCCGTTGACGGTTTGGATACAGCCATTGGCATCCGTAATCGTCACGGCGTAGGTGTCTGCGGCCAAGCCGGTAGGATTGGCAACGGCCGGAGCGGCGGGGCTCCAGTTGTAGGAATAACCACCTGCCCCACCACTGACATCGAGGTCGATGCTTCCCGTGGCATTGCCATTGCAGTCGGCGGGTTGAATAGCCATGACCATGGCGCTGAGCACGGGAGGCTCGCTAATCGTTACGCTCGTCTCGAAGGTACAGCCATTGGCATCCGTAATCGTCACGCCACAATCGCCCCTAGCCAAGTTGGTCGCGGTCGCGGTGGTTTGACCATCACACCAGAGGTAGGTATAGCCCGAGGTTCCCCCCGTGGGCAGCGCCGTCGCCGAGCCCGAAGCATCGCCGTTACAGGCAACGTCGACCTGGCTGGTCGTTCCTCCTAGGGCAGATGGCTCGTTTACCACCACGCTGGTGGTAAAGCTACAGTTGTTGATGTCCGTCACCACTACGTCGTAGGTGCCCGCGTAGACGTTGATCGGGTCTTCTTGTCCGTCAAAGTCGGTCCCCGTCCAATCGTAGGTATAGGGGGCTTGTCCACCGGTAAATTCCAAGTTAATCGTTCCCGTCGAATCACCAAAGCAGCCTACGGGGGTAGCACTGATGGCATCGAGCAAGGGACTATCGGGCGAGATGATGGTGATGGTCGTATCCTTGGTTCAGCCATTGCCATCCATGATTTCTACGTCATAGCTACCAGCGGCCAGGTTGCCCGGATTGGCCACCGGATCGGCACCCCCGGTCCAAGAATAGGAGTAGCTGCCCGTTCCCCCCGTGACGAAGAGATCGATGCTGCCATCGCTCAGTCCGCAGGAGGCGGGAATGATTTGTACGGAGTTGATGCTGATCGAATCGGGTTGGGGGATGGTGACGCTGGTTTGGACCGAACAGTTGTTGGCGTCCGTAATGGTCACCGTATAAGTTCCGGGACCGACCGCACCGACGTCTTGTACGTTGCCAAAGCCAATTTCACTCCACTGGTAGACCAAAGTGCCCGTTCCCCCACTTACCGTCACGTCAATATCCGCATCGGCGTCGCCGAAGCAATCGAGATCGGTAGCCGCGGCGGAAGCCGTCAAACCACCGGGGATGTTGACCGTCGTACTAAAGTCAGCCGTACAGCCATTCTCATCCGTCACGACGACCGTGTAGCTACCACCCGCGAGACCGGTAGGATCTTCCATCATCAAATTACCCGGCGTCCACAAGTAGTTGTAGCCCGCGCCGGGGGTTCCCCCACTGACGGTAATTTCGATGCTGCCATCGTTGGACGTACAGGAGGCATCCACCACATTGTCCAGACTAATGTCCAGTGGTGCGGAGGGTTCGGTCAAGGTAATGGAAGTCACATTGGTACACCCCACCCCATCGGTTACGGTCACCGAGTAGGTATCCGCCGGAAGGCTGTTGACGGTCTGGGTGATGGCATCGCCCGCATTGGGGCCCCACTGGTAAGTGTAGGTACCATTGCCCCCATTACCCATCGCGGTAGCGCTACCCGTCGATTCCCCAAAACAACCGATGTTGTCCGAGGTACTGATGCTGGCCACTACGGCCGTGGGTTCGCCGACTACAATATTGGGAATTTCGAAAGTACAGCCATTGGCGTCCGTCACGGTCACCGAATAGGTGTCCGCGGGGAGGCCCGGTGCCGTAGGACCCGTTGCGCCAACGGCATTGGGGCTCCAGGTATAGTTGAGGGTTCCCGTGCCGGTAGCGGTAATGCTAATCGAACCCGTGGGATCGCCATTACAGGTCACGTCGGTGACCATCGCCGAGCCGGTCATGGCATCGGGTTCGATGATGGTAATGCCATTGACCACTTCGGTACAGCCATTGAGGTCGGTCACGGTCACCGAATAGGTGCCAGCGGGTAAGTTGGTGGCGGGGGGGGTACTTTGGGGCGGCACCGAACTCCAGAGGTAGTCGTAGCCGGGTGTCCCTCCATTGGGACTCACCGTAGCGCTACCCGTATCACCATTACAAGGTGCATTGACCACACTGGAAGTGGCGGTCAGATCCGTGGGTTCGGTAATCTCAATGCCGTTGATGACTTGGGTACAGCTGTTGGCATCCGTTATGGTGACGGAGTAAAAACCAGCGGTGAGGTTGAAGGCGGTATCGGTCATTTGCCCGGCCGCATTGCTGTCCCAGAGGTAAGTGGAACCGGGCGATCCACCACCGGGCGTCACGTAAGCCGTTCCCGAATTGTCGCCGTTACAACCCGTGGGTAAGGCCGTCGCCGTACTGGCCAGAGCCGGAGGCTCGTTGATCACAATCGTTTCCACGTCGGTACAACCCGCATCATCGGTGATGGTCACCGTGTAGGTACCCGCGACTAGCCCCGAAGCAGTGGGGGTATTTTGGACGGGTACGGTACTCCAGGCATAATCGTAATTGGGTGTTCCCCCCGAACCGGAGACCGTCGCACTACCCGTGGGGTCCCCATTACATTCAACGGGCACGATGTCATCGACCGACAGCACCACCGAGGCCGTGCTGGAGATCGTCGCCGAATCGAGAGCGGTACATCCGTTGGAACTGGTGACGGTGACGAGGTAGGTTCCGTTGGGCAGGTTATTGACCGTTTGGGTCATCGCGTTGCCCGCGTTGGCATCCCACTGGTAATCGTAGGGTGCTCCTCCCCCACCCGAAGCCACGACGCTCACCGATCCCGAGGGATTACCCGAGCAGGGGGCGTCGGTACTGGAAGTCATCGTCAGTGGAGGATCGGCGTCTTCCGTGACGGTGACGGGAATGGAGATGACCGAACAAGAAAATCCATCAAAATTTTCGAGGGTTACTTCTACCGTATAGGTTCCGGGCCCGTCGACCCGTAAAATCTGCTGGTCAAAGATACCGTCGGCGACCGAACCATCGGGGGTGGACCACTGGTAGGACCAGGGGTAGCCCGGATTGGGGCTGTTGCCCGGATTGGCAAAAAGGATGGTCTCGCTGTTTTGGCAATCGAGGACGAGGGGTCCGGTAATGGTTACGGTGGGATTGAGGACCTCCAGTTGGAGAAAGACCGAGCTGTCGCAACCGTTGACGGTGGGGGTAGAAACGGGAATTTCAATGCCACTTAGTGGCGTACAGTAGGGAACACCATCAAGGACGAAGCAGTCGCCCTGACAGACGGTGGCTTCCACTTGACCACTTTCGACAAAATACTCCTCGACGAAGAGGGTGACGGTACTATCGCAGCCCTGAAAGGTGGTCAGGGTAATGCTGTAGGGACTTCCCGCGGCGTTGTAAAGGGTACCATTGTAGGGACAACCCAGATCCTCGGGACAGTAGAAGCAGGGATCGGGATCGACCGGAATGACGGGGTTGATGTTCACCGTGGTACAGGATTGGCCGCTCCCGGGATAGCAATCGTTGGCCGCCTCCACGCAGATGGTGGCCGAGGTGGCACCGCCCCAGTCGGTGATGGTGATGCTATTCCCGTTTTGGGTAAAGCTGACGGTGGGCGGGGTGATCGTCCAGTTGTAGATATTGGCAAATTGGACGAGTGGGATGGTAAAGGTATTGAAAGCCGGGTTGGCGCCCGGGCAGGCGGAAACTTGTCCGATGGGGGTCGTGGCCAGGCCTGGGGGCGGGGCTACAGTCGAACCGCTGGTTACTTGAATTTCGTAGTCGCAAACTGAACCACCACAGCCATCGAGAAAAATAAAGTAAACCTGGCCGATGTTGAAGGTGCCACCGAGGGTAAAGGGCCCCGTTTGGCAGTTGCCCTGGCAGGTCACCGCGTTGCCGAAGCCACAGTCGGTGTAAATCCCCGCCTGTACGCCGGTATTGGGTACCCCACCGGCATCGACGGTATCGCAGTTGGAGGGGGTGATGAGGAAAGTAATATTCGCCGTTCCCGCCGCGAAGGCAATCCATTCGGTATTATTGGGTATCCCGACGCCGTTACAGAGCGGGGAAGGGCCGGAGGGAGCAGGATTGGGAGGCAGGGTAGAGCAGAAGCCATCGACTTCACCGTTGCAAAAGAAGGTGGCGGAAGTACAATCGGACCCGGCGGGAGCGGGTAGGTCACATTGTGCGTAGATGGTCCAAGCGGTGCATAGCAATGCCACGCAGGTAAGTGTAAGTTTCCGAATCATCTGAGCGATGCGTTTTGGTTAAATAAATGGACTCACTAAGAAGTCTCCAAATATATCATTTCACCCTCTAAAATCGGGCAAACGAAAAAATAAAACAGCGCAATTGCGGCGTTTTTTTACCTGAAAATGTAAGAATCGTTGGAACATACGGAGGGAAAACCGCGGTAAAGTTAAGTTTTTAGACCCACAGATGCAAGAAAAGTTAAAAAGCCCCGATCGGCAATACCAATCGGGGCTTTGAATTCGCTGGGGCCAAGCCGTCCCTTTCTAACGGATCAAATTGACGCTTCCCGTAAACATTTCGACCGCTCCGTCGATGAACTCAATCCGGGTGATGTAAGTGTACACACCGTTGGGCATCAGGCGGGTATTGAAACGCCCGTTCCAGCCCATCTCCTCATCCCCGGGGTCCAGATCAGTAATTTCGTACATCATTTCTCCCCAGCGCGAGAAGACCTGCAGGCTGTGGATCCGTTCGATCCCCTGGCCACCGTAGATGGTAAAGAAATCGTTGCGGCCGTCCTCATTGGGCGAAAAGGCATTGGGAATGTAGACCCGACGATCTTTCGAGATGATGACCTGGATGTCATCGCGGCTGCGGCAGCCCGCCTCGTTGATCACTTCCACGGTGTAGGTGGTGGTATTGAGGGGCTTGATGGGCTGAATCAAACAATTGCGGCAATCGATGAAGGGATCGGGTGACCAGCGGATGGAATCGACCGGCAGGTTGGTGATGGCAATCAAGTCGATGCTATCGCCCAGCACTAATCGCAGGTCTTCGCCCAGGTCTACAGTGAGCTCATCGGGTTCGGTGATCTCCAGGCTTTGGACCGTGCTACAGCCATTTTGATCACTGATGGTCAGCTCGTAAGTAGCGGCATCGAGGTTGAAGAAAGCCGGCGTCTCGGTATTCGTCACCAAATCGCTGAGGCTGTAGCGGTAAAAACCACTGCCCCCCGTCACCTGATCGATCAAGAGTTGTCCGTCGGCTTCGCCATTACAACTGGCATCGACCAACTCTATTTCCGCGCGAATGGAATCGGGCTGTCCTAAAAAGATGGAATCCTGACGATTGCAGAGATTGGCATCCACCATAGTCACGTAGTACCAACCCGCATTCAGGTCCTGTACCGTCGTCCCGGTGACCCCCGTACTCCAATTGAATTCGAAGGGCCCTTCCCCGTTGACGTTGGCCACCGTCAGCTGGCCATCCGCCCCACCGGGACAACTGATGCCACTCTCCACGGCAATCGCGGCCTGGATGTCGGGCGTACAGTTGCAGTATTCCGTAGCACTCAAGGTGACGGGTGGACAGCCACTGCCGTCGGTAATTTCAAAAAGATAGGTCGAGCCGCTGACGATCGGCTCACTCGTAAAGACGTTCCCCGCGAGCTGACCGCCATTGCCCGCTACAGCGTAGCAGCTGGCATTGCCCCCCACAATTTCGAAGCTGATCACAAAAGTCGCTCCCAAATTATCGCAGTTGATGTTGACGTTTTGTGCCTCGGGGACCTCCGTCACGTCGACCGTCACCGATGCCTGGGCCGGATTGATCTGGCTGGCACAAAGCGCCCCCCCACTGGCCGTAGCCGATTGCAGGGTGTAGGTCGTCGTGGCCGTCGGGCTGACGGTCACTTGCTGACCAGAGCTGATGCCCACCTCAGAAAAGGTTGTCGTACCGTCCGTCCAGATTACATCGTAGGTGCCCGGATCGGCAAATTGGAAAGTCAGGCTGGTACTTTCCCCTTCGCAAATACTGGCCGCCCCCATCAACCAAGCTTCACTAATGGGGTCAAAGCGGATGGGTTGTCCTTCCGAAACGGACAGACAACGATCTAGTGCGCTGCTCGTTACGGGAAAGCCCGTGCCATTATCGTTAGCCACTACAGCCGAAACGTAGTAGGTTTGTCCCAGAGTCAGGGCGGGATCGTAGGTAAATTCCGGTGCCGTATTGGTCAGCAAAATGATACCCGGTGCCGTAGCCCCCCCATCGTGTAGGATGTAGCCCAGCGCATCGTTGCCGTCGAGCACCTGATTGCCTTGGTGATTAAAGCTTACCGTCTCTCCCTCACAAGCTTCCAAGAGGTTCCCATCCATCGTCCCCGCAAAGGAGGTACAAGGGCATTCGTGATTGCCCGTAATGTCGATGGGATCACAGTTGTTGGCGTCGGAGATCTGGAAACTATAAGTACTGCCATTGGCGTACCAAGCACTCGTAAAGGTCTGGGTAGCATTGTCCAAGTTCCCCGCGTCACCACTTACGGCATAGCTGGCCGGATCCCCACCACTGATGCTAAAGATCACGCGGAAGTTTTCGTTAAAAGCGTCGCATTCAAAGCTCACCGGGCTCGCGACCGGTCCGTCCCATACCGTTACGATAGCGGAACCACCAACGCTCCCCGTACAAGTCGCACCGGTATTGTCGATCACCGATACCAGGTTGTAGATCGTGGTGGCCACCGGACTCACGTTAAACGTATGTCCATCCGTAATATCTTCGAGCGTGGTGCTGGTACTGCCATCGGAGTATACCACATCAAAGGGAGGAACGCCCGCCGTAAAATTGATCGTTAGCGTAGCGATTTCTCCAGTACAAATATCCACCGAGCGGCCGATGGTCGCCACGGGGCGTTCGACGAAGATCACCGGGGTACCCGGTGCCAGGTCAAAGCAGGTATGATTGGTATTCACTTGCCCCGATCCATCGTCGGGTCCCACGATGGGCGAGATGTAGTACGTCGTATTGAGTTGCATGCCGGCTTGCAGGGCAAAGGTAGGCGTAGCGGAAATGGCGAACACCGTGCCCAGGGTGCCCCCCGGATTATCGTGCAGTGCGTATTGCAGAAAATGTCCCGTCTGCAAACCGGTGCCGGTAGCCGCCGCCGCCGTCACGCTCTCGTCCGCGCACACCTCGATGGGGTTCGCATCCATCAGCCCCGCATCGTTGCTACAGGTACAATTCTGGATGCCCGAAGCCGTCACGTCGGCGCAAGGCCCCGCATCACTGACGGTAAAGCTGTAGGCCGTTCCCGCGGGAATGGCATCGCTGGTAAATTGCGTCCCCACTAGCGTTCCGGTATTACCCGTCACCGCGTAGGTGGCCGGATCTCCACCGACAATTTCAAAGGTAACCGTGTAAGCATCAAAATTGCTGTTACAGCTTTCAATCAAATCAACCACTTGCAAGGGATCATTGACATTGATCGTAGCGCTGCCACTCACCGTTCCCGTACAGCCCAACGCATCGGTGACCGATACGGGCGTGTAGGTGGTCGAGGTGCTGGGGTTGAAGAGCTCGGTATCGCCATTCACCAGGCCCGTTCTGCTGATGGTATTGCTACCATCGGAAAGGCTGACGGAGAAAGGACCATTGCCGGTAAAATTGTACACCAGTGTGGCGTTCTCTCCCGCACAGATCGTAGCGTCGGTACCGATGCTAAAGGTCGGTAGTGGCGTCGCCGTCACCGTCACCGGGGCGGTTAGGATCAAGCCCGAGCAAGTCGTCGCATCGTCGACGGATACGAGGCTAAAGGTTGTCGTGGCGTTGATCGTCACCGTTTCGGTATGGGCAATTTGGGAGATGTTGGGTATGGTAATGTTGTTGGTGCCATCGGAATAAACAATCGTGAAGGGAGGAAGACCGCTGAGGTTGAAGACCAAATTAGCGGTACTGCCCGTACAGACGCTTGCCGTTGCCGACAGGCTGCCTTCGGGTTGACTGCGCAGGGTGATGTTGATTTCGACAATCGCGAAACAGCCGTTGTCGGTGTCCAGACGCATAAAGTAGGGTCCCGCATCACTAACCACCGTACTGCTCATGGCAAGCGCGGGCAGGCCAGAGGCCGCTAGGGCGGAACTGGTAAAAAACAATTTTGAAATAATGGTGGTGGCGTAGGCATCGGTGCAGCTCAGGGTATCAAGGTCAAGGCTCTCCCCCGCACAGATGATGAGCGGATGATCAAAGCTGACCTGCGGCTGCTCGAAAATATCGATCGCTACCGAGCCAACGTCAAAACAGCCCACCGAGGTCTCGTAACGGATCCAGTAGGTACCACTGGTGCTGACCACGGGGCTGGACAATTGGTTGACGCGGTTGACACCATCCAGGCTATCGGCGTAGTAGGTGAGCGAGGAAGGTGGCCCCACACTATTGGTTTCGTTGATGAGTAGGGAACGCAGGTCCACGGTATTGGGCGCACAGGTGGTTGGTGGTGGATTGACAAAAATTTGGGGATCCTGAATGGTAATGTCCACGGAGGTGTGGTCAAAACAATTGGGACCGCTGTCCATTCGAATCCAGTAGGTGCCCGAGCTCGCAACGACCGTAGTGGCCAGTGTGGGACTGCCCGCAAGGGCGTCGGCCTCCGTGGCGTAGTAGCTAACCGGACCACCACCCATCGAGGAGTTGTTGATCGTGATGGTGGTCAGGTCGATGGTATTGGGTGCGCAAACGGGCACGGGATCGTTGGCCGAGATATTGGGCCGAGGAATGGTCGTGATGGTGATGCAGCCGGGTTGACTGGGGCCACATTCGTTGCTCACCGTCAAGCATAGGGTTCCCCCCACCATTCCCCAATCTACCCTTACCGTGGAGTCGGTACTGCTCCCGATGATGCTGCCACCGCCACTGAGGCTCCAGTTGTAATCCCGTCCCTGGGGCATATCCGCCGCGTAGATCTCTCCCGTGGCCCCTTCGCATACGATGGTGGGTCCCGCGATGGCGGGAGCGGGAGGCGGATTGACGTCGACGTGAACCGAAACGGTATGGATGCTATCTTGGGCGCCGGTGATCGTCACGGAGTAGTCCGTACTGACCGTAGGGCTGGCGACGGGATTGGAGATGGTGGCATCGTTGAGGGAACCAGCCGGAGACCATTGGTAAGAAAACGGCCCGACCCCGATGACGTTGGCCATCAGTTGTACCGTTTCCCCCGCACAGATGCTATCTTCACTCACGGTTACCTCCGTGGTTTGGATGCCCTCGATGACGCGGATGGTGTAGTCGCAAATATCACCCGCCCAACCATCGACCATCAGGTAGTATATCTCACCGGGGGTCATGTTGGTAGCCGTGACCGTACCCGAGGTTTCGGTACCCGGATTCCAGCAGTTGGACCGCATGGTAAAATCGGTGCAGTTGCTCGTCTCCAAGATAGCGACTTGGATACCGTTGCCAAAGACACAATTGAAAGAAGTAATTTCGAGTTCGACCTCCTCGCTCCCGGCGATGAAGGCGACCCAGGAATTGTTGTCGAGAAAGGCACAGAAGGAGCCGATCACGGCGGGATCATCCGTATAGCCATTGGTGCTGCCGCAGTAGCCATCGAGGCCATCGGAAAGGATGGTGGCGTCACAGCAGGTGTTACCGGGTGGCGTAAACGTAGAACAACCCACGGCTCCGACGGGAACGGCGGGATAGGTCGCGTAGGCGCACAGGTCGAAGGTGCCATTGTTGGCTTTGCCATCGTCCCAATCGCGCAACCAAAAAGTTTCGCCCGCATTTTGGTAGTTACACCCATCCTCAATGCGCAGCGTCAGTTGACCATCCGTCAGGTCATCACAAGCAATGGGCAACAAGCTGCCACAACTGCCCTCGTAGACGGCCATACTCCCATTGAGCATGGTGCCCATGGTGGCCTCCAGTACGACGTGGTAGCCATTATTGGGTAGGGTAAAAGTAAACCAGACATCCCCCCCCGAGTAAGTTCCACAACCCGGAGCGATCACACCGACGCTGCTCGTGGCGGCGACATTGGTGTAGGTGGTGGTCATACAGGAAGAAAAAACATCAAGGGAAAAGGCATTGCACGGATCATCATTGGCGGGTTGGGTAAAGGCTGGCGCTACCCCCACCAACAACAGAACCAAAGCCAGGAGAATGGACTTTGTTGTCATTGTAAATGAGTTTCTAGTTTACTATTTTGCTCTTTAGCGGGGGGTATGAATTTCTCTAAAACACGGACACAGCCGTAGGCTGGTCGTTGGAGGGGGGACGTTATATT
>ERZ1740065.1042-NODE-1042-length-16132-cov-15.912110_pt1 | contig 16132 bp, 17 predicted proteins | sample MGYA00581738_ERZ1740065 | MGnify/ENA primary metagenome ERZ1740065 (study PRJEB43018, sample SAMN04849749) | marine metagenome | isolation source: floating plastic debris | place: Pacific Ocean | collected 2008-09-01 | study: EMG produced TPA metagenomics...
CGAGAGGGAGAGTGGCGAGAGGGAGAGTGGCGAGAGGGAGAGTGGCGAGAGGGAGAGTGGCGAGAGGGAGGAAGGAGAAGATAGAACTCTGATGCTATAGAAATGATGGGTTGAGTGTCAATTGTTTACAGGCATACATTTATCATTCAATGGTATTTGATAATCAGTGTTGCAAACTTTACGCTTTTCGGCGTAGATCTACGCTTTTTCTATTGCCTACGCCTTTCAAAATATTGCCCTGCTTCTACGCTTTTGCACTCTGAGCTATCACCAGTGTTGGCAAATCTAGGTTTTTTTCACTTTCTGAGGCAGCCAATTTGTCATAACAGGCCATTCAGTCACTTCGTATGCCGACCACAGGTCCACAGAAACTGATTATTTTGATTTGGTTAGCAGATATGCACTACATTAGAGGCAACGGAGTGAGTTTAGAGGCAGCAGGGAGTGTTTATATTTTTAGATTAGGAAATCTACGCTTTTTTGTCATTTGAGGTTGGCAACACTGTTGATAATAAGAAATACTATCTCAACAATCAATGATGAAGTGCTTATCAAATGACTGGGTATCAAATAGGTACAGTGTGGAAAACCCAAACAGGAAAATATCGTAGATTTTAGTAATCTAAAAATAGAAACCCCATATACTGCTTTGAAATCCCCTTTATGGCCTTTATTTTAGTACATTACTGCTCACCAAATACTATTAGTTGGTTTCTGTGGGCCTGTGGTAGACAAAGAAAGCAATTACATGACCTAATGTGGTAAATTAGCTGCCTCAAAAGCTGAAAAAGTCGTAGATCTACGAGTAAAATCGTAGGGTTGGCAACACTGAATAGGTATAATGTAATAACGAAAAACTGTAGCTGTTGTATGATGGACTGGTTGCATCTAGTTTGAAACATTAAATCGCATATGTTGCATAGTAAATACTTCATACTACTAGCAGAGATAAAGCATTGTATCGGATATTCATCGCAAATACCTGTCAGATAGTGCAGTTTGGCACAGACAGTATCGGAGAGCTTCAGCTTGTTGCTTGTTATCATCGACATCACCGCAGTTAGCTAAGTGCCACAAGAATGTTGACATTCTGGTGCTCTAAAATCAAATCAGTTCAAAATATAAAGTAATGTAACTGGTCGAACAAAGGGGTTAATGAGTGAGAAAAAGCAATTGATACATTAAATCCTGCAGTAAACAGCCCGAGACCTTTTCAGCTTCCTCTTCTCATTCTTCGTAAGAACAGCGTGCTTCGTTCGTAACTAGAGGATTTTCTAAAGTTTCGCGCCTTTTTCTCAACTATATAAACCGGAAGACGATTACAACGAGATATCTTGCCGTTCACCGGTGTTGACGACACCTCGAGTGTCGCGCCGATGTATAGTCGGCCACATGAAAACGATCATGTCCTTTTATCAGGTCTCAGCTTTTATGAAGAATGTCTAGGACGCAGTGCACAGCACAGTCCATATTACACGAATAGGAACATACAGGAGAGTACATGGCGTTGGTGTCAACTGAAAGCCTCTAACAGATTTACCTCAGATTGGCAATCACCACTCACATCTCAGACACATGCTCTTTATGTACACTGTGGTGTCCACAACCAGGGTATGATACTGAGGTGAGGCTATTGCATCCGCCGACTGATGTTCCAAACATTTTTAGATTCAAAGAAATGGTCTTCTTACATTGTTGCCATTACCAATGGTGTCCCATAACAAACTGCTACATGCAGACAGCAATCATGGCGGTATGAATTCACGTTCAGCAATATCCGGATATTAGATTCTACTATCTGGTCACTGATAAACTTCCAATGCTTTATTTCAGCATGCTCCAGTGAAAGATTTAATACAACAAGTAATCATCGTGAAATTGTTTCAGATAGAGGTAATTAGAAATGGTCTATGATAGATCTCTGGGTAGGAATATAGCAGAAAGATCAGAGCTTAGCAGCGTGATACTCTCAGAAATGAAGAGCTAATTCCTTCTTCTTCTCTTTTTATCGTCCTCCTTCTGGGACAAGATGATCAGCAGTCTCTGAAAAATCTGTATGAAATCCAAGAACAGATCCACGGAGTGCCTACAACGTCAGGGATAATGACAGATTTGCTGGAGAGGTATTAGTTGAAAGGATATGGGAACAGAATGAATCTTACTTGATGTAGTCGTCGTCGCCCATGTTCCTCTTCTCGATAATCATCTGCGTGTCATAGAGGACAAACAGACAGAAGATCACCAGGCCTCCATAGACTCTAGCCTGCGCAGGGAGAGACAAAGGCAAGAATAAATGTGAATAAAAAAATGAAAATGAAAATGAAAAAAAAGCAATTAAATTTCCTATCGATTCCCTGCCTGTCCTACTTCATACCCAAAAATATCGCACGTCATTTTTGTCTGTAATTTCCTTAGGGAAATAAAAATAAGCATTTATGCTAATAATGAGAGCTGACATCTGCGTTGATGACATCAACGTTGGTGTTCTAATTTCTGGACACAAGTTTGAGTATCGTAGCTCTGAGGAATTCATTGAGATTCACTGTAAAAATAGGGAAACCAGGATGAGAGATCCACGAACAAAGAGGTTGATCAGCTGTTGTATCTCGCAATTAGAGTTGATTGTGACATCTGTTTTTCAACACTTTCTTCCCACTAGTATGCCTTCCTTGGCATCATGGCTTGTTCACTACACGTAATTTTAACACAAAGCTAAGACATCCCAGGATATTGATGTCCTAGCTTTATATAAAAGCTGGGGAAAGAAAAAGCTATGACATCATTAAAGGCAAGCAATGACTGCAGCCCAAGTGACAAACATGGTGTCGGCAGTTCAGGTTTGAATTTCGTCCCATATAGCACCTGTTGATGGAAAAGTGTGCCTTGACACCACAATAAGCTTGACAAGCTGGAGTCTTCATGGTCAGAAGCTATACATGGTTTTGGAAGGGAGACTGTACACCCACCACCGCAAACACTGGTGTGGAAGCTCAAGAGATTGCAACTATCGAGCGGTCAGTGATTAAGAGAGAGAGATGGAGAGAGGGAGAGAGAGATATTATAAATAGTCCTGACTGCTAAGTAGTCCTCAATATCCTGCCGCTGACTCACCTGAAATAGCAGCTGACTGTGGAAAAATATGTTGATTAGTCCGGCGAGCATCATGTATGACAGAGCGGAGAGCAGTATTCCTGCAGATACATCAGGCAAACCTTTACATCGCATACAGTGGGGTAGACAAAGGTAAAACAGCGTCATGGCCTCCATGAACAATACTAGAGTGGAAGGGGGGGATGGCAAGTGACACACATATGGTCTACATGCGATGACTCGCTATTGAGCAATAACATGCTATTTTATTACAAAAGCATTTCGTTTTTTGCTGGTAAAAAGTGAGATTACTGGGTCTATGATGACATATATTCTACTGCATAGAATAAACATGATATGGCCTCTACCCACAGAGATGGAGACCTACCGCCAAGGTACAGCCATGATCTCTCCTTGCTGTAGAGTGCAGCGACGGAGAAAGAGCCGAAAATCACGCACGCTCCCAGAAAGGCGGTGACCACAATGCTGGGCTCGATGAAAATGGCCATGTCCAGAAGTGGTCCCAGTGACAAACCTGAATAAACCAACGCAGTACATGATGATCTGGTGTTCTTCCTTCACTATTCAACAGAGACCACCCTCACCCAAGCTACTGTAATACTAGTCTAGCAGCTTATAGAAGCGTACAGCGACGGTACAGCTCCCTCAGATGCAGCGCTGATGTTGAGCTGTTGATATTTTCTGAAGTTTATCTTTTGCATCATATAGATCCTACTGTACATAAGACGCATACCTGTCAACTTTCCAGTATTTCCTTATTTCAGGCGGCAGAATTTAGGGTAAATTACTATTATCGGTTTTCTAATGTTCTCATGTGGCTCCCGGTTAGAGCTTGCTGAGCTCAAATATACCAGAATCCTAACTGTAGGGGGTAGGGGTTTTGAGATATGACCTCTCAAAGAAGAAAACTGGAATATCTCCAGTATTTTCGGCCTGACAGGTATGGTTAGACACTAGGTGAGGGATTTCTATTTGGACTAGTCGTACCCTGGACTTCCATAGTGTAGGAATTCTTAGGGAATACGTTGCTAACAGCTGGCTAGTAGGCTATCGCTATGTCTGCCGCGTCCGCTATATCGGTGACCTGCAATCAATTTTGATTGAAGAGTTTCAGAACTATACCTGTTAAGAACCCGAGGCCGCACAGGATTCCGACTCTCTTAGGGACGTTCTTCTGTTCATGGGGAATGGAGTAGAGCCACAGCATCATGCCGAGTGTGCCAAGTGCAGTGATAATACCGCCGCCCTGTATCATGAGATAAACGCCATTAATCTATCCATTAATGGCGTACTACACAGCCACAGTACGGAGTTAAAACTGTAGTTACATTGCCGCAAACAAATCAATTTGAGTAAGATTATAGCAGCTAACCCTTTACTTCACACTGGCATATTAGACCACATGTAGAGGTAAATATATAATGTCTGGGCACTAAAACACGCAGTCGGAGGGTGTTTTGAAGGTTTGTTGATTTACAAGAACAACTGAGGAGCAAGGTAGACAGCGCACAAATTGCTTTTTTACGTTCTAGCGTCCTCTTACATTATTCAAGCTCACACATGAGTATACAGATATATCAACATTTAAATCGTTTCATAATAAATATTACAGTCTACTTACCCTCAGCAGATTGGTGGCAAGATGCACGTACGCACCACCAGCAGCGCTCAGCAGAGCTATGAACAAGCAGCTGTACACACTTTTTAGATGCTGCTGAACATGAGGTCGCCTGTAAGAGCAAGCAGATAGATGTGATCGAGAGAGCCATACATCTATTTAGGTCCACCTATCTAGGTCCATTTGCAAGCCAAGATATGTGGAAGCAAAGACGAAATGGTGATATACACTTTACTAGTAATATACACACATACGCATACACTTTCTATCTTGTAGATAAACAACTAACTTACAGATGGTCAAACTTCCCTAATGCAGCCATTCTGTCAAAATTTACACTCGCCATCTTTTCCGTAGTCAAACTAAAATAATTTACAGAGATATATTAACTGGTGATCACTTGTACCAACTCGAACTTAGAAACCAAAACTGACGTGTCCTTACGGGAACCCTGACTCTAGTGGTGCAACGGCTCCTTCCAGAATGACTGACGTAATAATGCTCTCACAGCATATCTTTTTTGTGATAAAAACGGAGATCAGTGATTTCAAGGTCACTTAATATATATTAATATATTTAGTTTCAAAATTTTTTAAATATAAGGCATAAATATGGAATATAAACTAATATATCATCTGAGATATTTATATTTTAGTATAAAGAGTATGAATCAGATCTACATGAGTATACAACTCCAATGTTCTATGCTGGCTTGCGTAAACGGAGTCTCTGACGTATACGTAGACTGATTGAGCTTTGTTCACGTGGAGCTCGTCACGTGACTGTATCACCCTTTTGGAAAGGTCGGCCATAGTACCACCGCACTGAGTTGAACCTGGTCAGGAAAAAGCGACTCTATCCAAGATGGTAGGCAACATCCACTAGTTTTATAGATCATGTTTTAAAGTCTATTAGCTTTACTTTGGTTTAACCGTACGTTAGTTAGTTTTTGTCTGTATAGTCGTTCAGAAACTAATGATTAAAAATGCTCAGTCCCAAGTTTATAACTGCATCACGCTACACAGTGCATTGGTGTTGTGATGTGATTTATTTATTCTGCTACCATCTCCTGAGTTCATACTGATTCATGCATCGATGTTACTTCAAAAAAGTTGTTTACCTCGAGTTGTTAAAACCTTGTTTTGTCGAACATTGCATTTCTTCGGTTTTTAAATTGCACCATCGAATGAAAGAAACCGGTTTTGTTTCCCTCAATTTGTATATCGTACGGGAGATAGTGATCGTAGACGTTATATCCTCACAGGATAAGTTCATATGATGTGTTTTAGGTGAACTTTACTATAGACCAGATCCGTGAGATCATGGATGTTAAAACCAACATCCGAAACATGTCTGTGATCGCTCACGTCGATCACGGCAAGTCAACTCTTACTGACTCCCTAGTCAGTAAAGCTGGTATTATATCATCAGCGAAGGCCGGCGAACAACGGTTTACGGACACGAGAAAGGATGAGCAGGACAGGTGTATCACCATTAAATCAACGTAAGTTAGTCAAAATTTTGATCAGCTGACAATCAGGTGATAAGTTCTGAATATGGGTTGGCTATTGACAGGGCCATATCCATGTACTATGAGCTGTCCAAGAAAGATATGGACTCCATCGCGCAGGAGACTGACAAGAACCACGGCTTCTTGATCAACCTGATTGACTCACCTGGCCACGTCGACTTCTCCAGTGAAGTGACTGCCGCTCTCCGTGTTACAGACGGAGCTCTTGTCGTTGTTGACTGCGTCTCTGGTTTGTATATCATCATTTCATGGATTTTTATGTTAGGCCTCGCCATGGCGTTTGTCTAAGATGTGTTGCCATCTACAGGAGTATGCGTGCAGACAGAGACTGTGCTCAGACAGGCTATTGCTGAGAGAATCAAGCCTGTGCTGTTCATGAACAAATTGGACTTGGCTATCATCACCCTACAGATGAAGAGTGAGGATATGTACCAGACATTCGCTAGGATCATTGAGTCCGTGAACGTCATCGTGTCCACATATGCTGATGAGGATGGACCTATGGGCGACATCCAGGTACTCAGATAGTAGATGACATCTGCTAATGACAGGCAATGTCATAGATAGTGCTGCATTTCTTCAAAATAATTAATCTCGATTAATATTATTAATCTTATTTTAATGTTGCCACCAAAAGCTAGCCCCTGAGCTATAGAATTCACAGTAGTATCATTGCTACCAGCTGCGGCGGCTGGCGTTGACATGATTGTAACGCTTTTGGTGGGTCATTAGTGTTATTCAACTGCACTGGTGTTGAGTTTGCTTACACAAATATGCTATCATACTTGTTCACAGATCTTTTTAGCATATTGTTCTAAGTTTGTCAGTGAAATTTACCCTCAAACTAGCCACACGATTAATCTTGTGGCATAAAATTAATCTTAGTTAATCTTAGAATAACTCGATTAAAATGCAGCACTAGTCATCGATTTGTATACGAACTATATGAAGAGAAATACCTATGGGATAGACCTGTGTACATATTGTACTGTGCAGTAGATAAGCAACTGAATATTATGACTGCAACACTGCAAAAAAATCCCTTTCTAATTTTGTGTTTGGAGATCATCGCTTATATTATACTTGATCCAGAGTGGCTGGCTACTGTTATCTCTTCCCACTTTCAGTTTTGGCTTCACAAGTAGCATTGCCATAATTTGATTTGTTATTAGTTGATATCACAACAATCCTAATGATCCCTCACAATGGTCGATGTTTTTAGGTGAGCCCTGCCAAGGGAACAGTTGGTTTCGGCTCAGGTCTCCACGGCTGGGCTTTCACCCTGAAGCAGTTTGCTGAGATGTACAGCGCTAAATTTGGCATCGATGAGAAGAAAATGATGACAAAACTGTGGGGAGACAGTTTCTTCAACCTGAAGACCAAGAAGTGGACTAAGACCTCAGAGGGTGGCGGCGTGAGAGCCTTCTGTCAATTCATTCTGGACAACATCCTCAAGGTAACATTGGCTGGTCTGTGTGTTGTGTGTATGTATGATTATGGCTCAAAAGAGATTGTTTTGGAGTTGCCTTCTCATTATCTTGGATAGAATTTCCAGCTGCCTATGTATAGTATCCAATATCAGTACCCGGATAGGTTTTTGTGATACAGTAATGGCGATATTAGCATGTGCTATACAACTGGTCATGAATCTTTGTCTCACATCATGACTGGTTTACTCAATTATAACTAGTACTGGTTTCTTAGTTGAATTTTCTAGTATATCTACAAGAAATATATATGACAAGTGGGTACTGCATTCAGTTCAGTATTCGTTCTGTATACAGTCGCTATAGTGATTCAAAATTATTCGTAATATAAATAAAATGGCTATCGCACTCTGAGTTCTAGTATCGCTATCAAACTGATTTGATTGTTGTGGTGGTTATTGATATTAGATCCATGTGTGAATCCTCATGGCACTTGGTTTTATCCGCTGCCATTCCGCATGGTAGGTGTTCGAGGTAACCATGGACGGTACTAAGGATGATGCACACAAGTTCATCGAGAAGATGGGAGTGAAGATCAGTGGTGATGAAAAAGACTTGGTTGGCAAACCTCTGATGAAGGTCGTCATGAAGAGATGGCTTCCCGCTGGAGATGCTCTCCTTCAGATGATCACCATGCATCTGCCATCACCTGTCACCTCCCAGAGATACAGGACTGGTTAGTTTATGCTTTCATTCTGATACAGTGCTGGTGCACCAGAGGGATTCTGTTTCATGACTAGCATACGGTAACTGCTATCCTGTGTCTGATCAGATCTCCTGTATGAGGGACCTAACGATGATGAAGTTGCCATGGCCATGAAGACCTGCAACCCTGAAGGACCATTGATGATGTACGTGAGCAAGATGGTGCCCACCTCTGACAAGGGACGTTTCTATGCTTTCGGAAGAGTTTTCGCTGGCAAGATTGCCACTGGAATGAAGGCCCGTATCATGGGACCCAACTACCTCCCCGGAAAGAAGGAGGACTTGTATGAGAAGAGCATTCAGAGGTATTACAGTCGATCTCAAGCTGAGAGTTGCCTGTCCATGTTCTATATTGCACAGTGTGCAGGTGTAACGAAGGGGGAAGGGTGAACGGTTTTTGGTAAGACACGAAATCAGTTTGTATGAGAGTGCATAGAATTACAGTTGGAACACCAAACACTAGTTACACAGTAGCTAGTGTTATGTCCAGTTTGTGGTTCCACTAGCATACATTATTTACTGTCTAACGGTTACTCTCCCCTCTTTAGAACTATCTTGATGATGGGCCGATACATTGAGCCAATTGAGGATGTGCCCTGCGGTAACATAGTTGGTCTGGTCGGTGTTGACCAGTTCCTGGTGAAGACTGGAACCATCACTACGTTCAAGGGTGCCCACAACATGAAGGTTTGTTATTCTAAAACTAAATTGCAACCCTGGCGAATTGACAGTAGGATACTGTAAACTGGAAAATGATTGCGAGAAAAAAAAATCTGTCAATTGCAATTTGCTATAATCGCAAAAAATGCTTTCATAATATTTTCTCATTCGGTCAGTAGTTAAACTGTATAGGCAGCCAAATTTTGAAATACAGTGATAACCATATGTATAGGTGTTGTATGATGACCTGGTGAAGTTTCAATGCATATAGGACGATCATTCTCAAATGGGCATGTTTTTAGCAACCACATTTAATCGAGCAATATGAAGCGCTCAGCCAGGTGCATATTATGACATATTGAGCCCTCCTTGCTCTACAGTGACCCATCAGAACAAAGCATAACAAGGTACTCAAAACTAACGAGTAATCCAGGTTTTGGGATCCGCTGTTGCAATATCACCCAATGGGAAAGTATGCTAGTAAACTTTGACCTGTACTTTTATGTCAAGCTGGTTCCAAGCTCCGGGAGTGTTGGTAGACTTGCTATACTCTTGGATTGTTTGACAGTGGATGCATCGGCAAGCACGCTCTACCAGCTAGTAGTAATGATGAGCCAAGTTGTGGTTAGCCAGAAATTTAGGCTGACACTAATTAGGGGTCAGCTGTGAGCCAAGTGTTTCTGCCTGCCAGTGGAAGACAGCATCATTTGAAGTCAGCTAGCTCACGACTTAAATTTTTCGCAGATTGTGCGTAACCACTTCAGGTATCTGTATGTCAGTACATTTTGTCACCAGACCAATGGATGCTTGTACCCTTCAACATGAGTTACTGGAATTCACATTTATTTTACAGCCCAAATAATTTACAATTTGTTAAGTTCAGTCAAAATTGCAATTGCTTTTAATCGCAATCATTTTCCAGTCTACAGTTATGCCATATATCCCGGGGATGGTAATTATGACAATGATATCAGTTTCAATAGTCACCACCACTTCCAGTGGAAACCGCTGAAAGTGTTGTGTACCTCTTCACAGTTGGTTGAATGATGTATGAAAGATCAGATGATTGGAAGGATCAGCTTACACTCTGTCCTATAAGCTGGACTCGATTTCCTGACTAAGACTCAAGTTCTATGCTTATGATGCAACATGTGGATTAACAGATCTGTGATACCTGATACCCTTATGTATCTTGTGTGAAGAACTCTCGATTTCCATAGAGCCTGCCATTAGTATATAGCCTGGGATAGCCCTATATATTGGCACGAAGAGGCAATATTTTCCATGCTGCACTAACTTCCATCAATCATGACAATGCTATTCCCTTGGCCTATTAAAAATATGCAGGGAGACAGACTTTTATGCTACAGTTTATTTGTAAATGTACTGCTTGCATATGAAACTAGACTGGTTTTTATTTCAGGTGATGAAGTTCAGTGTGAGCCCCGTTGTGCGTGTCGCCGTCGAGTGCAAGAACCCAGCCGATTTGCCCAAGCTGGTTGAGGGACTGAAGAGATTGTCCAAGTCGGACCCTATGGTCCAGTGTACCATTGAGGAGTCTGGAGAGCACATCATTGCCGGAGCTGGAGAACTCCATCTTGAGATCTGCCTCAAGGATTTGGAGGAGGACCATGCTGGAATCCCAATCACCAAATCTGACCCTGTTGTCTCGTACCGTGAGACAGTTGCCGACGAGTCAGACAGAACTTGCCTCTCCAAGTCTCCCAACAAACACAACAGGCTGTTCATGAAGGCCGCACCCATGCACGAGGATCTGCCTGCTGCTATCGATGATGTGAGTGAAATACTCGGACCATTCCATTATCTCTTTCTGGCAATGATGCTTCTTGTTTCAAGACGGGGCTGACTATAAGATGTATAACCGAACGACTGAGTCACTCTTAGCGTAATGGTGTTGTAGTGGCAGTTGCATGAACTCAATCTGATTATATCGTATTCTGTTGTCAGGGAGACATCAACCCACGTCAGGACCCCAAGGAGAGAGCAAAGCTTCTCGCCGAGAAGTTTGAGATGGACGTGAATGAAGTCCGTAAGATCTGGTGTTTCGGACCTGACGGAAATGGACCTAACATGATCGTTGATGTAACGCGTGCTGTGCAGTACCTGAATGAAATCAAAGACAGCGTCGTCGCCGGCTTCCAGGTATTGACATCGTTTGATTATCGGCAGTGCATCCAATTGGCATCCGATATCGTATATGCAACTGTATAAATGCTCCTCTACCTGCTTGTAGTGGGCAGCCTAAGAAGGTGTGCTGTGTGAGGAGAACATGAGAGGCATTAGGTTTAACATCCATGATGTAACCCTTCACGCTGACGCCATCCACCGTGGAGGTGGTCAGATCATCCCAACCACCCGCCGATGCCTGTACGCCTGTCAGCTTACTGCCCAGCCCCGCATCATGGAGCCGGTGTTCCTCGTCGAGATACAGGTCAGATACTTACATCCAACTCAACATCAGTCGCATTGATGATTCTGGGGTTTGTGGCTCTATTCACACTGGTTGTTTGTTACACAGGTGCCCAAGACATCTGCTGGTTCAGTATATGGCGTACTGTCCAGCCGTAGAGGTGTCCCACAAGGTGAGGAGGATGTGGCCGGAACACCCATGACAATGTCCAAGGCTTACCTGCCCGTCATGGAGTCATTCGGTAAGTACAAGTGTTCAGGCACTGAGGCTATAATGCCTGATTGTAACTACCTTCTCCAAAATATTGACTTTATCTGCAGGATTCACTTCCGCCCTCCGAGAAGCCAGCGGTGGTCAAGCCTTCCCCCAGTGTGTGTTCGATCATTGGCAGATCATGCCTGGAGATCCATTTGATCCTACATCCATCCCTGGAGAAGTTGTCACTAGCACTAGGGCAAGGAAGGGATTGAAGGAGGGAATCCCTGCATTGGATAACTACTTTGACAAGTTATAACCTTTGAGATTGAGTATTGTTGTCTACATGCTCCTAGACACTGCTTATATTTATTATGTGGTGGTGTTTCTTCATCGGCGAGAGAGCAGTGTCTGTTGTCACACCTCCATGCGTGGCCACCATATTTTAAATGGAATATAAACCTGTATCAAATATATTACGCAATGGTCTTGGAATGTCTCCTGATTGCACATGGTAGAGACTGATATCAGGTGCTCTTACATAGGGCAATCATTGTTTCAAACTTGTCTTTACTCTTTGGAATACGGAATTTACTGCTGGCATTTGGTGCCCACGGCTATATTATGCCATTCTCATCAGTATGCTCTGAAGGTAAACCAAGAATGGAACTTCGGACTTGATATGCGACATATTTTTCGTGTGAAGGAGAAAAATCGTCCACTCTGGACGTTCATCCTTATTCGTCGGGTAGTGAATCTGTGATCCTCAGAGGAGAGCGGTATACGTACATCGGAGCAGAGCGGTATATATATATACCGCTCTGCATCGGAGCGATCCTCAAGTCGGTAAAGATCGCGAGTACACTTGAGCTATTTATTACTATCAATACAAGCGGGCTTCCGGGAGAACGGGACAATGTTCAAGTCATGTCGTAGTATATAGATTGTACACTTTTAGAGCGTAATCGGTGGCTGTCCGATGATGACATCGTTTCAATCTAATTTCCAAGTCAAGTAAGTGTCTCCTCTCAGTTGTCTAGCAATTTTTGCTGAAATGGTTGAGATTCGTGTATTATCGTGACCATCTGTTCGTTGACAGGTATTTCACGTGCTAACGGCATTTTTATCTACTCTCTATCAATTAGGGTTAGTTCCGTGCTAAACAAAGGTACAAAGTCGTATGGGAAGCAATATTTATTCGATGGCAATGAGGAAACTTGCTGGAATTCAGATGAAGGCTCTCAACAGTGGATAGTCATTAAATTTGAAGATGCTGTTTCTCTAACGCAGGTATACATCGATCGATATCATATTTATGTTCTGAAAAGTCTAAATGACCACCACACCGGTGTCCCCTCCTCCCCATCCACCTCCTCCTCTCCCTCTCCTCCCTCTTCTCCCTTCTCTCCCCTCATCACCCCTTCTCCTCCCTCTCCCACCTCTCCCCTCCTCTCCATCATCCTCATCTCTCTCCTCCTCATCTCCCTCCCCCTTCTCCTGTTCCTCCTCCTCTCCCTTTCCCTTCTCTTCTCACACCCCTCCCTCCTTTCAACTCTTTTCTATACCATCCTCTCTCTAATTCCCCACCATCCTCTCTCTAACTCCCCTCCATCCCTCTTCACTCATTGTTTCTCCTTTTATATTGATTGACATTGCTCGAAAATGTATTTGTAGGTAAAGATACAATTTCAAGGTGGATTTGCGTGTTTGAAGTGCAGTATTGTCAGTGGAAAAGATGGCATGATGATACCACATGAGATCCTGTATCCTGAGGACTCAAATTCTTTACAAGTATCCTTGCTCAAGTGTACCATTCATGCATGTCACATCTGTTGTGGCCTTTTGGACTTGCTAGCCCACTGCAACCTCAAACAGACTGTCCACATTCCCTCAGAATTGCAACACACATCTCAGTAAGGTTATGCATAGCAGGGCAAAAAGTTCCTCTCCAAATACAGACGCACATTAGGATACTGTTGAACTGCATTTGAAAGCAATAGTCTAACCATAGCGAAAATAGTAATGTCAATTCATCGCTATTATTTGATTGCCCTAGAGAACTATGGCCATTATACCATATATAGGAGTTGTCCTCTCATGTGGCATTGCTATTGTATTCGGTATGTGGGATTGAAACTGTGTCTGAATCTCATAAGAAATGAAGGCACATGGGTTTCTTCAGCGTGGGTGTGTATGTGTGTCCTGAGGGGTCATGGCACTCCGTGATAGCTTGACATCATACAGCATTGATTTTCCAGTGAGTCAACTGATTAAACATTGCTCGTTGTGCTATTCACATGTTAGCTGGGCAGAAACGTGTCACTTGAAGGCATCAGATTTCCTTAATTCCATTTGTTATATATTTGAGCTGAAAACGGAGGTAACTACGAATATGCTGAAGCTACTCTTCGAAGAACCCACCGATACGTACGGTCGGATCATAATTTACAACCTTGATTTCTGTGCGAGATAAGAAAAGGAAACCTGACCAACAGAAGTACGAAAGGACAACTCCAATTACGTTCAACGTTGCTATTTTCATCGGCACAATGCAATGGATTATATAAAGTCATGTCTGTGCAGTGGCCAAAACTGTCTTCCTCTTATTGACGGCCTTTGGCTGTCCTTTCCTTTGACTGGTGTATTTTGAAAGGTTTCTGTTTACTCCTGGTACTGGCACACAGTGTCACTATCTAGCATTGTACTGCATTATTTTATTACATTGCATGCTAGTGTTGTTATTCTCCATCAACTGAACTGTAGTAGTAAAATTGGAAATTATTAATAAATAATCATCACAACTTGTTACTTTTATAGTTAGCAAGTTTTCGATACAAGTAAAACGTAGATCTATACACTACTCTCCCATTCATGATATTGTGCACACATATTCTGCTGCCCATAGTACCAGAGTGACCTATATTTGTATATAACTAGGAATAGCAGTACTACTTCGTGTTATAGAATCAATGCCTTCTAAGGCTAACTGTAGCGTATCTTCCTGCTTATGTGTGATAGGCCTATGCGAGATTTTTGAAGAAGATGCCAGTTATGAATGTCACTTGATTTTTTGGCAAAGTGCTGTAGAATATTGTCAGCACTCAGCAGCAGTACAGTATTTTACCCTTTGTGACCCAAATAGTACTCAATGATTATACTAATAATAGTAACAATATAACATAAATAATATATTCTCTGCAGTGACTACAACCAGAGACCGAAGACTCTCTGCTTATGCTTGGTCGATTGGCAATCATTAATTTAGGCTCAGTTCTGCAAGTGCCTCTACATGTCTATGTCTCAGACTTTGTGCTTATCGGGTTTGTATCAAGATTTTACATGACATCAAGGTCAATATATAAAACTGAGCACCTATGTGTGTGTGAAAATTCTACAGAAAAATTATGTGCCCATGACATTATCACTATATCTAACATGAGCTCTATCTTCATAATACTTCTTTGTAGCTGGTAGGTATTATGCTATGGGTTCAAGATGTTTTCTTGGGGGATTGAAAGAACCCTAATCGATATAGGTGACTGCAACAAAACTAAAGTGAATACTGTACCTAAAAAACAAAATCTGCCAAAGAAAACCCTAAATAAAATAGAGTCGCAGTATTAGAAGTTGTCCTCTCCTTCCCATTGACCGCGAGTAATGACTATAACAGCCTTCGTATACATCATTGCTCATGGATTCAAAGTAAATACCATTATTGCTGCAATTATGTAACAACGCATCATCAGATTAATTTTTTTTAAAACATTCTGTTAATATTGTCATTCTATTTTTGGTAAGTATTGTCGCGTTACATAATTTGCTAGAGCGGCGATGAGATGTAGTTGTTTGGAGGTGTTTTGATGGAAGACTTTTTCAACTCGCCTTTGCTTGACATTGGATGCACTTCTAGATAGTAAATTGGTAGATATATTGAGTCCTGTAGTATATAATTCCAGCCATGGTTCAAGCATGGTTTGAGCTGGAGAGTGATCCCGGTTAGTGTCCTTTTTGCCAGTCTCACGTTTCTTGATCGTTTCCAACGCGCTTCACATGTCTGATCAACACGCGTTATATCATGCAACAGGGCTTTTCACGCTGCTAGTTGAAGATTTTGGCATCAAAGGTGTTCAGGTCGAAGAGATTTATGACCTCGACACTGTTGCGGATATGGGAAGGTAGGTAAAACTAAATACTGTATCGGCTATCTAATCTGAACCTCCGCAGGTCGAAATACTACCGACGAATGTACCAGTATATTGATTTTTCGACACGTGTGTGTGTGTGTGTGAGAGTGTGTGTGAGAGTGTGTGAGTGTGTGAGTGAGTGAGAGAGTGAGTGAGAGAGTGAGTAAGAGAGAATGAGTATGTAAATATAAGAGTGTGTGAGAGTGTGAG